>Ga0100385_1000143_pt1 | contig 94316 bp, 82 predicted proteins | sample CryGeymeta201509_FD_81543 | JGI IMG/M metagenome (GOLD analysis project Ga0100385, IMG submission 81543) | Groundwater microbial communities from Crystal Geyser aquifers in Utah, USA - Crystal Geyser metaG 2015-09 | ecosystem: Environmental > Aquatic > Deep subsurface > Groundwater | place: USA... | reverse complement strand
CTTCCATAATCTCCGGTAAATTCGAAGACGCCCTTCGGTGTGAATCCATTAAAAAACACGTGGTCGATAGAGATGCGTAACGGCAGGTGTGAAGGCCAAGTTCCGCCCGAATCCGCGTGTTTGGCGACCTTCATCAGAGGTTGCAAATGTCGCGACCAGGCAACGGTATTGAAGTCACCAGCCACGATCATGGGTAGATTAGAGTCGGCCATTAACGACGACGTATACTCAATCAGGTCGTTACGAACCTTCATTACCTCTTGGCTATAAGGGGGCAACGGATGAACCAAAATCAAATTCGTTGGGCCGTCTGGAGTCTGGACCACCGCATGAATTCTAGGTGTGTTGAAGACCTTTTCGATCTGAATATTCACATCGGTGAGCGGGTATTTCGAGAATACGCCCATCCCGAAAGCATCCGTCAATTTCGTCGTTTGAACGTAGGGATAGTCTTTTCGCAAGGCATCGGCGAGAGGTTGGGCAAGCTCGGTGACCAAGACCAAGTCGGCATGGGTATTGAGCGCCAATTGGGCGAATCCAGTATGGTCGTCGCTCCAGACGTAGGCGTTGACGGTCAATACGCGGAGCGAGTGGTCCCAATTCTGAGTGGAGCACAACGGCAATTCACCGCTGCCGTCGAAACAATTCTGATAGGTGTTGTCTTCAACGGCCGACCCATCAAACGTGCTCCCCAATCCCACCACCACCAGCAGAAGGCTCAAGGCTCCCCATTTTGGACGCCGGAGAACGCCGAACCAGATCACCGAACCTAAGGTCGCAATCGCAAGGTATTGCCGAAAGCAGGCCACCTGTTCGCCGAAGACCCAGAAGTCCAAGAATGACACCGCGGTCAACACTAACGAGACGATCGTGCCGAAACGCGCCCCAAGATTTCCAACGTTTAGCGCGGTCTTCGCAACATAGTTCATAGCGACCTCCATGAACCAAGCATGCGGGCGCAATGTGTAAATGAATTGAATTGGGCGTGAATTGCATGCGCCGCGGCCGATTTTCATTGGCGAAAACCTCCGACCGCTCTCTGCGATTGGTGGGCAGGTCGCCTGCTGCGACGAGTGCGCGGCCGTCTACCCATCCCCGACCGAAAACCGAAAACCGAAAACCGAAAACCGAAAACCGAAAACCGAAAACCGAAAACCGAAAACCGCTATCGCTGCAAGACCGTCAAAAACGGTACGTGGTCGGTGCCATAATCTTCGGTGAATTCGAAGACACCTTTTGGCGTAAATCCATTAAAAAACACGTGGTCGATGGGAATACGTAACGGCAGGTGTGAAGGCCAGGTTCCGCCCGAATCAGCACGTTTGGCGACCTTCATCAGAGGTTGAAGATGTCGCGACCATGCCGTGGTGTTGAAGTCCCCCGCGACGATCATCGGCAGTTTGGATTCCGCCATCATCGCGGCCGTAAATTGGATCAGCTCATTTCGCGCCTTCATGGCTTTTTGAGTACCGGGAGGAAGCGGATGAACCAAAATCAAATTTGTTGGACCGTGGGGTGCCTGAATGACCGCATGAATTCTGGGAGAATCGAAGACTTTTTCGATCGGAGTCTCGACATCAGTCAGCGGGTATTTCGAGAACACACCCATCCCATAAACACTCGTCAACGCGGTGGTTTGAACGTACGGATAGCTCTTGCGTAGGCTGTCTGCGAGAGGCTGGTCGAGCTCGGTCACCAACACGAGGTCCGCCCGTGTATCCTGCGCCAACCGCGCCAGGCCGGTCTGGTCGCGGCTGCCAATATATGCGTTGATCGTCAACACTCGCAGCGGGTGCTCGCCGTTTCCTGTAGGGCAAAACGGACTTCCACCATCATCTGCATCGAAACAATATCGGTAGGTATTGTCCGGGATGCCGGAGCCATGTTGAACGCCTGAAAAGCCAATCGCCACCAGCAACAGACTCAAGACGCCCCATTTGGGTCGGCGGAAAACAGCGAACCAAATCACGGCTGCCACTGTCGCAGCAGCATAATAGGGCCGCAAAGATGCCGCCTGTTCACCGTAAACCCAGGAGTCCATGAACGAGAGAGCGGTTAACACCACCGCGACGATCGTGCCCAGACGCGCCGCCAAGTGGCCAACTTCTATTACGGTTTTCTCGATTTGATTCATAGCTAACCTCCATGAATCCAGCATGCCTGCAGAATGTGGAAGGAAGTTGAACCCAATGTGGAATTTATGTGCAGGCTACCTCGTGCCACCGCCGATCGATTCGAAGCCCGAAATCAGGTCGAAGAGCTCTTCATCGATTTTGCCTTTTCGCAGGCGATGGTAGGTGTGTTGCATATCTTCAATCAGGCCATCAATATTTTTCTCTGCACGCTGCATGGCCGCAAGACGGCTCGCGTTTTCGCTCGCCAATGATTCCGCGCAGGCCCGAAAGAGCGACACAAAAAGGTACTCACGAATCAGGGCGAGCAGAGTCGGTTTGGTGCCGTTCATCACTTCTGGAGGAAGATTGGTTGGCCAAGGAATCGACAAGAAATCTCGATTCCAAGTCTCGTCGAGTGGCAGCAAACGCTGGCTCACCGGTGTGTAGATCGAACCAATCGGACGATTATGAAAAAGATAAATCTCCGCGATTTCATTGCGTTCACGACGAGTCTCCAATTCAGTCAAAATCCCGCCAATCAGCGGTGAGATGGCCTGAATCGAATTGGGCAATGGAAAATGTTCGCTCACGACAAGGCTCGTGTCTTCAAACCGTGACGCCACACGTTCGCCGACCACCCACACTACTTTTTCGCCGGGTAAATCAGCCAGAGTCGTCAGTACAAAATCGACCATCACATCGTTGAACTGACCAACCAACCCCTGATCGGAGCCAAAAACGATGGCAACGCGCACGCCTTTTTCCCATCGGTTGGGCTCGACGCTTCGCACCGACGGGTCCCGAAAACACGCAACCAGACCCAGTCGAACGGTGTGATAGTAATCGTCGAGTGAACGCACAGCATTTTCGTACTGACCCACGCTGGACGCAGCCACCGCCTTCATGGTGCGCACTACAGCATGCAGGTCCGACGCGCTTTCGATCTTATGCAAAAGGCTGGTGGTCGTTTCACTCATGAGCGCTTTCCTGGCAGAGCAGACTCACTTGGAAGAAAACGTTTGAGTGCCTGTGTTGCGAGGTCGATAACGACCTTGCGGTCTTCGACGCTCAATTTGGAAGCGCTAGCGAAGCGAACGCTTACATTCACGGGGATCTCTTCGGCAGCTTGCCGTACCGCACTTTCGGCCTCGCGCATTTTCTCGACTGGCACCGTATCAAAGAGGCCCTCTGTCAAAGCCAGAAGAACAGTGATTTGCCCCCCCACCGACACTGGGGAAAATTCGGATTGTTTTAGGCAGGCACGAATTCTCAGACCATGTTGGATGCTCTTCTGCGTGCTCTCATCAAGCCGCGCACCAAACCGAGCGAAGGTCTCCAGCTCTTCAAACTGAGCGTAGGCGAGCTTGAGATCGCCCGTAACAGCGCGATAGGCCGAACGTTGGGCTTTGCCGCCCACTCGTGAAACAGACATGCCCACGTCGACGGCAGGCAACACTCCCAACTCAAATAATGACGGCGACAAATAAATCTGTCCGTCCGTGATCGAGATCAAATTGGTCGGGATATAGTCCGACATATTCTGGGCTTCGGTCTCGATCACCGGAAGTGCGGTCAGGGAGCCGCCACCGCGCTCTTTGTTCAGATGGGTGGCCCGTTCCAGAAGACGTGAATGAATGAAAAAAATGTCACCTGGAAACGCCTCGCGGCCTGGTGGCCGGCGCAGCAGCAAAGAAAGCTCACGATAAGACCGGGCGTGCTGTGTCAGGTCATCGTAGACAATCAAAACGTCTTGTCCGGACTCCATAAAATGTTCTGCGATGCTCGTCGCGGCGTAGGGGGCAACGTAGGCAAGGCCGGGAGGATCGTTGCCTTCGGTCACCACGACCACGGTGTACGGCATCGCCTCGTGTTCTCTCAACGTGGCCACGGCCTTGGCCACGGCCGACGCCCGTTGTCCGATGGTGCAATACACGCAGACGACGTTTTGCCCGCGCTGATTGATAATGGTGTCGATCGCGATCGCCGTCTTGCCGGTCTGCCGGTCCCCCAAAATCAATTCTCGCTGCCCTCGCCCGATGGGCACCAGAGCGTCCACGACCTTTAGGCCGGTCTGCAACGGAACAGAGACGGGGGCGCGATCCATGATTGGCGGGGCTGGGCGTTCGATAGGCAGACGATGACTTGATGCAACTGGGCCCAAACCATCCAGTGGACGCCCCAAGGGATCGATGACACGCCCCAAGAGACCGACTCCAACAGGCACGTCCATAACACGGCCCGTTCGCTCGACTTCATCACCGGCATGAAGTTGCGAGTGCTCACCAAGCAACACCACACCGACCTCGTCTTCATCGACGTTAAAAGCGATGCCAAACACGTCGCCACCAAAGCGAACAAGCTCCTCAAAACCAACGCCCGGAAGTCCTCCCACGCGTGCAACGCCCGTCGACACACTCAGAATCTTACCGACTTCGCGTGGGCTCAGCTCCGGCGCGATGTCGTCGCGAGTCTGGTCCGCCGCAGCAAACATGCGGTCAAAAGCACTTTTCAGAGAATCAGGACGGTTCATTTGGAGCTTCCTGAACGAAAACCTGGTTTCTCTTCACCCAGAATTTGCGAAATGTTTTTCTGCAGATCGACCAGATATTCCGAAAAACTCCACGCGATTTTATGTCCGTCCGTGATCAGCTCTACACCTCCGATCACCTCGACATTGGTCTCGAATTCCACTGGCACCTCCGCCGCGAACGTCTCGTTGAGCGCAGTCGAAATGGCCGCCTGCTGCCCCGACGACAAATCGAAAGCGCTCTGAATCACGATCGGGTGCGAGGCCGCCTTTTGCGACACCCTCAAGTCCTTCTTGGTCGCCCCATCAAGGTCATGAAGACGCCCAACGAAGAGCTCGACCATGCGGGCCTCAAGCGAGGTTCCTGAGAGCTCAACAAGGATTTTTTGAGTGGTGGCAAAGACCTCGTCACGGCTTCGACGAACGATGTCATTTTGAAGAGTTCGAAATTCAGAGTTCAAAATCTCCGTTCGTTCATCGCGCAGCTTGTCCGCGGTCTGACGCGCCTCGTCGACCAGTCGTTTACGCTCGGCAGAGGCCTCGGCGGCGGCCTGCTTTAGGAGCGTGTCGTGGTGTTCATCGAATTCGGTATTTTTCTGCAGAAACAAAGCCTGCTCTTTTTCGGCGTCACTCTGCTTGGCTGCAGCATCAGCGAGTTCGGTGGCAATTCGCAGCTCGCGCGCATCGATCGCGTTCAGGATGGGTTTGTAGAGGAAACGTTTAAGTAACCACACCAACACCAGAAAATTGATCGCCTGCGCAACGACCGTAAACCAATCGATAGTCATAGCCTACTGTCCCGCTGCTTGAGCTTGGGAGAGAGCAAAATTCCAAAACGGGTTGGCGAAAATCAGAATCATCGAGACCACAAAACAGTAGATCGCGGTCGATTCAACCATCGCCAAGCCGACAAAGAGCGTTCGTGTGATGGTAGGCGAGGCGTCGGGTTGTTGAGCCAACGCTGTAAGAGCGGCCGCCACCGCTTTCCCCTCTGCCATGGCTGGAACCATTGTTCCGACCATCGTCGTCAACCCACTCATGACGATGGAGACCATCGCGATGGTGGTCAGGCTTTCCATAAATGCCGCGCTTTCCATATTGGTTTTCCTTTTATGTCTCTGAACCGAGTGTTTCCACGTCGGGTTCCTTTTTACGAGTTCGGATGGCGGCAGCAATGTACACCGCTGCCAAGATGAAGAAGATATAGGCTTGCACCATGCCTGTGAGGAGGCCCAGCGCCGTCATCAAGATCGGAAACATAAATGGGGTGATCGCCAATAGAATCGCGATGATTAGACCGCCACTCATCATGTTTCCAAAGAGACGAACCGCCAGAGCTAAGGTGCGCGAAATCTCACCGATGATGTTGAATGGCAACATGATCACAGTCGGCTGGGTGTAGGACTTCAGGTAACCCCAAAGGCCTCGATCCTCGATCCCAAAGAGTGGCACCGCCACAAACACACACAGGGCCAGCGCCGCTGTGGTCGAGAGCGACGCCGTGGGTGGCTCAAAGCCTGGCACAACCGTCAAAAGACTCGACGTCGCAATGAACAGAAAGAGGGTGCCCAGAAACCCGATGTATTTTTGAGCAGGGCTGATCCCAACATCTTCGATCTGGCCGACAATCGTGGTGACAATGATCTCGAGGGCGTTTTGCCACCGAGAACGATGCATACCCACCGAAAGCTTGCGGGTGATCAGCATTGAGCCAATCACCAGAACCAACATCAATGCCCACGTGAAGACGAGCGTCGCGTTGATTCTAACGACCCCTTGCTCCCAAAAGATCATTTCGTCAGGGCTAAGGCGCATGATTGGCCTCGGTGAACGTGGTTTTGTCGATCTTTTGAGTGACTCGGGTCACGACGATTCGAGCCACGACAAATCCGAGCAACGCGGCCAGAAGTCTTTGCCAATGCCCATCGCCTACAAAATAGAAGCCGGCCACCGTCACGGCCATGCGCACCACGAAGCTAGCCAAAAGCCAGACCATCGAATGACTCGATGACACGACCTTGCGCACGGTCCACCAGAGGCCGCCAAAAAACAGGACGCCTAGACCTGCTCCGGCGAGCATGGAAAATGCCCATGTCAGTGCTTCATTCATCGTCATCCTTGTGCATCTCGTCGCCTTCCTTGCTGACCCAATGCCAGGCGTTCAGGCAACCGATCACCAGACCAATGCTCAAGAGGGCAAGAGTCCAAGAGCGGCCACTTGGGTCGCGCTCATCCAACCAAATTCCAAGCGCCGCCCCGAGCAGAGTGGGGACCACAACCGACCAGCCGATCAATCCCATCATGCCTAGACCAAACCACACGCTCGATGGACCTTTGCTTCGGGCTCGGATCTTACGCCTTGCCTTCTTCCCGATGCGGTCGGCCAGTGAGGGCTCCTCGGGGCTTTTTTCCGGTTCGTCACTCATGATGAAAAATCGCCATTCGACGCAGGAAACCAACTTCCAACTTCGCTAAAACCGATCGCAAAACCACTTCGTGCTCCGAGAGCGTTAGAAATTCTCGATCCACGGCGCTCCGCAATTGCTCAAGATTCACGCCTCCGATGGCGCGACGCACAGAAACCGTAACGTTGGGGCCTGCCTTCACGAGGACACCTTCGTCGATGGCCACAAACATTTCGCCATCGGCCTCGGTTTCGTAAACCAAAATCCCCGGCTCAAGCACGGCCACACAGTCCAAACGACGAGGCAAAAGACCAAACGACCCGCTTTGGGTCTCCGCCACAATGCGCGAAACTTCGGCCTTTTCGTCGAAGACTTTCGAGGGCAGCAAGATCTTCAGATTCATCAGGGTCATGCCGATTGCCCCTTGTCGGAATCCTTTGCGGATTCCTTCGCGACAGCTTCATCAACCGCCCCAATCATGTAGAGCGCACTCTCCGGATAATCCCTGAACTCATCGTTCAAAATACGTTCACATCCGCTCAGCGCGTCCTCCAAAGGAACCAATTTTCCAGCCATTCCCGTGAATTGTTCCGTGGTGAAAAACGGCTGCGTGAGGAATCGCTCCAGATGCCTGGCGCGCGCAACAACCCTGCGATCTTCGGTGGAAAGCTGTTCCAAACCGAGCATCGCGATGATGTCTTTGAGCTCGGAGTATTGAGCCAAAGTGCGCCGAATTTCCTGGGCCAGCAAATAATGACGATGGCCCACGATATTGGGCGCGATCATTTTCGAATTCGAAAGCAAGGGATCGATCGCAGGAAAGAGGCCCTCGCTGGCCCGTTTTCGCGACAACACGATCGACGCCGAAAGGTGCGAGAACGTGTGTACAGCTGCGGGATCGGTGAAATCATCGGCGGGCACATAAACCGCCTGAATCGAGGTGATGGCGCCGCTGTCGGTGTTGGCGATTCGCTCCTCAAGGCTTGAGAGTTCGGTCCCCATTGTGGGTTGATACCCCAATCGCGACGGCATCTGCCCCATCAGGCCCGAGACCTCCGAGCCGGCTTGGATAAAGCGAAAAATATTGTCGACCAAAAGCAGCACATCGCGGTGTTCATCGTCGCGAAAATACTCGGCCATCGTCAATGCGGCGTGGCCTACACGAAAGCGACTTCCAGGAGGCTCGTTCATCTGCCCAAAGACCATCACCATATTCGGCAGCACTCCGGCCTCTTTCATCTCCCGATACAGCTCCTCGCCTTCCCGGCAACGCTCCCCGATGCCGCAAAAAATAGAGACGCCTTCGTGGTGGCCAATCATGTTGTGGATCATCTCGGTCAAAAGCACCGTTTTGCCCACGCCTGCGCCACCAAACAGTCCTGCTTTACCGCCGCGCTCCAAGGGTACGAGGACATCGATGACCTTGATGCCAGTCTCGAAGACCTCTGATTTTGTGGAGCGACGTGCCAATGGCGGCGGGGAATTATGAACGGAGCGCCAACTGACATCCTCGGGCGCCGGAAGGCAGTCGATCGGTTTGCCAAACACATCGAACATCCGCGACAGGATTCCCGGTCCCACCGGTGCTTTAAGTGGCCCACCAGTGTCATCGATCAACGTGCCGCGGCTCAACCCCTGAGTCGGCGTCAACGCGATTCCGCGCACGTGAGTTGCGTCGCGCTGGGCGAGCACCTCGATGACAATTTTCCCGTCATGCGTGGTCAGCACGGTATTGATTTGAGGGAGGTGATGGTCAAACCTGACATCAACGACGCTGCCTCGAATCGACACAACCGTGCCTTGGTTCGAGAGTTTGCCATCGGCATGTTTAGGCATCGTCATGGTCGTTCATCCATTTTTGGCTACGCAAAGGTACCTCAGTTCATTGGCGATCTAAATCATCAGCGCGGACGCAAAAAAAGCGCCAATTCCCGACAAAAGCGCGGATTTAGCGCCAAACCTTCCCATAAAACCGTGATTCAGGGCCCTGATTCGCCCTTAAGACGCGGGGTCCAGTCCTCAATACGACCTGACTCTAAGCGGCGTTGCGCAAGAGTGCGCCAGGAAGCCGTCAATTCCTCTAAACCCAAAATGCCTTCAAGGGTCCGTCGATCCAACAAATCCACATAAAACGTTTGCAAGATACGCGAGAGAGGCCAGTCGGCATGTGGGCGTTCAACCAGGCTCATCAGGTCTCCGGCAGCGGTAGAACCAGCTTCCAACACGCGATAATACCAGCCTGTACGGCCCGAGGTCTGCACCCGTTCGGCCATGTCGTCGATTCCGAAACGCTGGCTCAATTTCCAGCACGGTTGGCGCGCCTGAGAAACCTGCAAGAGCACCGTACCGACGCGCCAAATATCGCCCACACACACGTCTTCCTCTGTGAGTCCCAAGGTCGAAATATTCTCGCCAAACGCCCCAGGAGCCGCGAGCAACTCGTCAGAGCAGCCCCTCAGATCGTTTTTCCACCCGGCATAATGATCGTAGGCATAATGGTGGACGGCCTTTTCGACGCCACCGTGATGACGCAGATCGGCCTGTTCATCACCTTCTAGACCAAGCTCACCGATTCGGATCGGGCCGCCTATTTCGGATTTTTCGATCGCGCTGTTCTGACCCCGTGCAAAGGGGCGCGCACGCCCATGGAGCAACGTCAGAACCGGGATTTCGGCAACGCTGGCTTTCACGTTTATTTCTCGAAAGGCTTGTTCTCAGTCTTGGTCTCGGCCTTTTTTGCGGGTTTGGCGTTCAGCGCCCAGTTGTACTCGGTGAAGCCAATTTTTGCCTTCCCGGACTCAAGCAATTCTTTGTGTTTTGGAAGGTATTTTGCCAAATACTTCTCGACAGAGCCTTCCGCGGTTTTGAAGTCATCGGCAAACCATTCAAACAGCTTGCTGGTGGTGACCTTGTCGCCGTCAATCTTGGTCGCCGATGGGATAAATGCTTTGGCGTTTTTCTCGAGCTGACTCTGGACGTTCTTCTCGGTAAACGCTTTGTTCTTCAAGGGCGGGCAGCCTTTTGCGCCACAAACCAGGCCAAAATGAACGCGGGCGTCTTTGAACTCCGGCCGAACAACTTTGTTTTCCAAGAAATCGAGCGTCATCTCTTTGCCGCCGATCTTGTGGTTCACTTTGTTGAAAAATCCGTCGACCTTCATCACGCTTTCCAAGGGCAAGCGCTCGATCACAGCCTTCATGACCGTGGCGTTATAAGCGTTCAAATAGAACGCCAACTTCGCGTCGTTGGTGCCCTCGACTTTGGCCGATGCAACCGCATCCACGTAATCCTCAAACTTCTTGAAGTCGGCTTCGTTGGCCTTCAAACCCGCGTAGTCGATCTTTCCCTTCGAGACGTAGGTCTTCAGGATGTCGTTAAAGGGTTTGTGGCTGATCACGTCTTTGGCAAACGCCCCTGTCGAAATCGTGAGAGCTAGTAATACGGTCAAAAATGAAAAAGCTAAGCGCATAGGTATTCTCCGTTATGCATTTCAGACGTTCCGCAGCCCGTCGTGATTCAAAAAACGATTCAGGTGGGGTTGTCTTCTTTGAGCTGATCGCAGCCAAACGAATCACCTTCCTCACAACCGCGCTTGAGCAGTTCTCGGCCAAAACGCGCCTTGTCAGCGTCTTTCAGCCACATCGAACCGAGGTACGAACAGCTAAACGCGATCCCGCCTTCACACGCCTTCATGTACAGATCGGTGGCCTTTTCCATATCCTTGGGAACGCCTATTCCGTCTTCGTACATCGCTGCCAAATTATGGCAGCCTTGAAACTCCTCGAGAGCACAAGCCGAGTCGTAGAGCTCGGCGGCACGATCGATGTCTTTGTCGATCCCGCGGCCATCTTCATACATCACGCCCAAATTTGAACACCCTGGACCGTAACCAAGCTCGCACGAGGTCTTGAAAGCCAGAAAGGCTTTGGTTGGGTCTTTTTCGACGCCTGCTTCGCCCTTCAAATAGGCGACTCCGAGCCGTGAGCACCCTTTGGCATCTTTCGATTTACACGCCTGTTCGTAGAGCGCCGCCCCACGGCCTTTGCGCTCCGCCGCAATGCCAAGATTTGTGCATCCTCTGGCAAAACCAAGCTTACAGGCACGTTCATAAAACTCAGACGCCTTCGCTTCAGATTTCTCGACGCCCGCACCGTGCTCATGAAGCGACCCAAGGCTTGAACAAGCTCGTCCATAACCGCCGTTACACGACTTCAAATAGAGTTCCGCGCCTGCGGCCTCGTCGAGTGGCATGCCTTTGCCGTATCGGTTCATGTAGCCCAGATAAAAACATCCCTCCCAAAACGAGAGCTCACACGCCCGTCGATACTGACTCGCAGCGATTTCCAACGCGCCCGACTGTTCGGCTCGCCAGCCCACATTAAAACATGCCGTGCCGTCGCCCTGTTCACAGGCACCTTGAAGCAGGGCATTGGACTCCTCGAGGTTTCCGTCGACCCGTGCCACCAACAACGCCAGATTATTGCAGGAAGAAGTGTGCCCACGATCGCACATTGCTTGATAGAGGGCGCGTGCCTCCTCGACGTTGGGCGGCGCGCCAATGCCACGTTCCCAGAGCACGGCGAGGTGGTAACAACCTTCGACATCTCCAAGCTGACACGCTCGGTCGAGCAAATTGAATACCCGCACCGCACCAGCGCTCGTTGCTGGTGCCTCCATCAGCTCAAGTGCCATGTCCCGACATGCGGTCCCATCGCCTTCGTCGCAAAGTGTGGTGCGGTCGGCAGGCCTGGTGACGAGTCGAGGATCGTCAGTCGGCGAGGCCGCTCCGCATGCGCTGACCAACAAAGACACAAAAAGGATAAGATAAACCATGCCTACATCATGACAGCGTTGCCAATTTGCTCAACAAGAGACACTTTGACGCGAAATCATTTCGCACACCCCCCCGCGTGTTCGCATTTTTTTCGCCTTCTCACGTCGTTCGATTTGCCCTCAAGTCCCAGAGCCTCAACGTTCGTGAGCGTTTCCCGATTTGTGCCATGTTTGGCACGAACCTTGGAGATGGTAGCCTCGTCAGCCTCGTTAGACTTGTTTTGGGACGTAGATGCTCGTGTTCGACGAAATCAAAGATTATATGGGATTCTCAGAGGAAGACGCCGCTCTCCTTGCCGAGGCCCGGGACTGCGTGTTGCCCGAGCTCGACCGGGTCGTCGATGCATTTTACACCGGCCTCGAAGGTAATCCCCGCACTCAGGCTGTGTTTGAAGGCCCCGAGCAGGTCGAGAGATTGCGCGGATCGCTCTACAAATGGGTCGCTGAGCTCTTCGACGGCGTGTACGACGACGCTTATTTCCAGAAACGAATGCGTATCGGACGCGTCCATGTCACCGTGGGTCTACTGCCACATTTCATGTTTGGAGCGATGAACATCATTCGTTCCGAAATCGAAGAGATCATCTGGCATTGCGATGCTTTGGGCAAAAACGGTTTTCGACACATGCGAGCCATGAATCGCCTGCTGGATATCGAACTGACCATCATGCTTCAGTCATACTGGGACAACATGATGGAGTTGAAACTCAAGGTTCCCGCAGCATTGGCCAGTGGTCTAGCCCACGAAATCCGCAACCCATTGAACGCACTTGCGCTGAACGTGACGCTCTTGGAACGAAAGCTCCGAGCACACGATGGGACCGAAAATGGCGCGGCTCCGATCATGGACGCCATGCGCTCTGAAATTCGGCGAATTACGAATCTGACGACCGAGATCATGGACTTCGCAAAACCCATCGATATCTACCCTCATTGGGTGAGCGCCAAAGGACTCGTCGACTCCATTCGGCTGACGCTTGGGCCCACGATGGACGCATCTGAGATCCGTTTTAAGGTTTCAGTCGAGGGGCCCGAATTGATCTGGCTTGACTCCGACCGCATCAAACAAGCGCTCCTGAATCTGCTGACGAATGCCATCGAGGCTTGCACTTCGAATTCGGAGATCCTGCTCACGATCAAGAGCGGCAAAAAAAGCACCGAGATCACGGTCAAAGATGACGGCGAAGGCATGCCCGCTGGGATGCAGTACCGAATCTTTGACCTGTTTTTCACAAGCAAGACCACCGGAACTGGATTGGGTCTGCCGATCGTCAAGAAGATCGTCGAAGCCCACGAAGGAACGATTGACGTCAATTCAAAATCTGGACGAGGAACCGAGTTCATAATCTCGTTCCCGCGACCGCTGCACGATGATGATGATCAGGAGAATGAACCATGGCGATAGACACAACTCCCGAAATCGAGCAGACACGCCGTACTGGCGCCATTCTTGTTGTCGACGACGAAAACTCTGCGCGTCATGTTCTCTGCCAGCTCCTTCGGGACGATGGGCATGAAGTCCAGGACGCCGCCGATGGGTTTAAGGCCATGGGAATCCTCAAGGATTGGACTCCCGACATCATCCTGACCGACCTCAAGATGCCCTTGATGGACGGCATCACGCTGCTTCGCAAGACACGTGAACTGCACCCAGACATCACCTGCATCGTGATGACCGCGTTCGCAAGCGTCGAAACCGCAGTACAATCGATGAAAAGCGGCGCAAACGACTACCTCACGAAGCCGCTGAATTTCGACGCCGTTGAACTCGTGATTCAGCGCGCCCTTGAGCGCATCGAGATGGTGCGCGAACTTCAGGACTTGCGAGAACAATCGCAGAAACAGAAGGCCTCCAAGATCATCGGAAATGCGGGACCGATGCAACAAATGCTGACCCTGATCGACCAGATTGCGCCATCCCGTGCGACTGTTTTGATCACCGGCGAGTCCGGGACAGGCAAAGAAATGGTGGCGCGGCGGGTTCACGACATGTCCCCGCGCGTTAACAAACCTTTCATGACGATTCATTGCGCGGCGCTGCCCGAAAACCTGCTTGAGTCAGAACTTTTTGGCCACGAGAAGGGCTCATTCACTGGCGCCAACGGAATGCGGCGCGGTCGATTCGAGGACGCGGATGGCGGAACGCTGTTCTTAGACGAAATCGGGGAAATCTCTCCCTCAACTCAGGTTAAGTTGTTGCGGTTCCTGCAAACGCGCGAGTTTGAGCGCGTTGGTGGAAACCAGACCCATTCGGTCGATGTGCGAATCGTGGCCGCCACGAACCGGAATTTGGAGGAAGAAGTCCGCAACGGAAATTTCCGCGAAGATCTCTATTATCGTCTCAACGTGATCAACGTCGAAACTCCCCCGCTTCGTGTCAGACGGTCGGATATCCCGGTTTTGATTCGTCATTTTGTCGATCGATACGCGCGCGAAAACGGCAAGACCATCCGCGAAGTCTCGACAGAAGTCGTGCATACGCTTGAAGCCTACGATTGGCCTGGAAACGTTCGAGAGCTTGAAAACGTGATCGAACGTGCCGTCGTTTTAGCTGAGTCCAACAGGATCGATGCGCATCATTTGCCGGCAAGTCTGAAGCTCAGGCAGGGCGGCCCACGGTCATTTTCGGACGATGTGCGGATTCCAGGTTCAACGCTCGAAGATCTCGAGCGCTTGGCGATCTTGGCGACCTATGAATCGACGGGCGGAGACACGAAAGAAACTTCGCGGATTCTGGACATCTCGCAGCGCAAGATTCAGTACAAACTTCGTGATTACCGCGACTCAGGCCATCTTCATTAGTGGTCGAGGGCGCCGTCGCCGCCAACTTTGGCGATCACCCACGTCATATTCATCTTCTCGGCCAGCCAGAGCAGGCTAGGCATCAGTAGAAGCGTCGAGAGCAGCGTGAAGACGATGCCTGTGATGGCCACGTAGCCAATCGACTGAAGTCCTTTATGGCTCGTCACAGCGAGCCCTCCAAAGCCAATAATCGACGTCACGGAGGTCATCACCACCGCCGATCCCACCTTGCGGAAGACGCTCGCGATCGAGCCGCGGCCTTCATGCAGATAGTGGTGATAAAAATGCACGCCGTCATCAACGCCGATTCCCACGACGACGGGGATGATGATCACGTTGAAAAAGTCCAACTTGATGCCAAACCAGGCCATGAAACCGAAGGCCCACATGGTCCCCATGGCCAACGGAATCATCGAAATCAGGCTGCGAAACGGGCTTTTAAAACCGACGGCTAGGATCAGGAAAACAAAGAAAATAGCGATGAGCATCATGCGCGCACCGTCGGTCTTAATCTCGTCAAGCATCGCCACGTAGATATACGACTGGCTGCCAATTCGAACGTCGACGCCTGTCTTCTGGCGAACTTCCGCGACTTCCTTCAGGAATCGACGGGCTTCGCCCCCCTTCATCTGGTCGATCGACTCATTGATGTAGATCAAATACTCATACGCATAAGGCTCGCCGGCCGCTGGCGGCTTGGCCTTGGCCCCGGCTTCCTTGAACAAGTGTTTGGTCCACTCAGGCAAGTCCTTGGTGGTAATCGGCTTCACATCGAGTCGTTCGCGCAGCTCATTGACCTTCTCGACCTGCTTATCGCTCAAGAATGCCGTTCCTTCTTTATCCAGCAAGGCGCGGATTTTTTCGATTTCGACCATGCGGGCCGCCTGCTCCTCAGGGGTGGCAGGCAAGAAGGCGTAAATCGAGGCCAACGACGCGATCGTCGTGAGCTCCCCCTTATCAAACATGTCTTTCATGACTTCGTAGACTTTCTTGGCGCTTTCGGCGTCGTCAAAAAGCATGATGGTTGGGGTCGATGACTGCTTTCCGCTCACCGCGCTGGTGTACTTGTCGCCGACGTCCTTTTGCTCACGATCTTTGATAAAGGTCGCAGGTTGGATGGCCTCTCGGGTTGCCTGAGCGCTCAGCATCACAACCTTGGCCGCCTTGCGCGCCATTTTACCCGTCAGGGCCACTTGCTCGTCCCGTTCCACGTCGGCATCGCTGATCCAGAAAGGTTGAATCTTGCCGATTTTTCGGAAGTTCTCTTCAAACTGAACGTTATGAAACTCAAACGACGCCAGAATGGTCAGGATCAAACCACCAACGAGCGCGACTTTGGACCACTTCGAAATGAATGAATCGCTGATGAGGTTGGTGAGGAAGCTCTGTTGATCGTCGGAGGTGTTGGGCTGGTAAGGACGAAAATGTTGAAAGGTCAAAACAAGGGCTGGCAACACCAACAACATCGCTGTGAGGCTGGCCACAACGCCCATCGCTGCAACGGTGCCGAACTGACTCAACCCGCGAAATTGAGCAAAACTCAGCACTACGAAAGTGACGAACGTGGTCAAAGCACCAAGAACCGTTGCTTTCCCGGTGCTCGAGAAGCATTCAACCAAGGCATCCACTGGGGACTTCCCTTCAAGACGGGCATGGTCGTAGCCGCTCAACAAATGAATGGCAAAGTCGATGCCGAGCCCCAACAGAATGGCGAAAATGAACACGGTGACGGTCGTCAATTCCCCATAGAGCGTAAACGCCAGAGCCAAGGTCCATACGATGCCCATGATCAACGGCGTCAAGACGATCGCAATCGCGCGGAAGCGTCGAAAATAAAGGCCCAGCACAAGGCAAAGACCAAAAATCGTGAAGAAAGCAGAGGTCACCACGTCGCTTAGAATCGACTTGTACTCAGCCTGACGCTTCACCAAACCACCACCGAGTTCCACGGTCATCTCGGGTTGGTAGCTCTCGGGCTTGAGGTCTTTCGCCAGCTTCCGCACGTTGTCGAGCAAGGCGTTGGTGGCCACAAGGTCGGTCGAGCTCTCGACAAAACGCACCACAATCGTCAACGAATAGCCGTCGTCGGCGATCAGGTATTCTTTGTAGTCGTTTTGCGCCTGTTCCTTGTATTTGTCGGCGATATCGTCGGTTTCGATCAATTCATCGGGGTTTGATTTCGTCTTTTTCAGCGACACAAAAAGTGGATTGGCTTCTTTTTTGGCCTGCTTGATTCTCTTGGCAAGCCGGTCGTAGAGCGTCGCGATGTCCTCGGCCTGCATGTAGAGCAGTTGATTCTTCTCGAAAAACGCTTTGTCGTTATGAAAGTGAGCCAGAGCGACCGAAGGGATCTCCTGCAATTTCGCGCTGAGCACGGCGGCGAACTTCTTGTTCGCCTCGGTATCAGGCGAATCCACCACCACAAATAGGGCGGAGCCCGAACCGACGCGATCGCCGACTTCGGTCATCGCAAGGGCTGCAGCCGAGGTCTCGGGCAAGAGCGCTTTGAAGTCGGAATTGATATTCCACTTGCTCGCAATCACCCAAACCGAGAACGCGGTCAGGATCACCGAAGCCAGTGTGACAAGCAGGTAATGGCGCGCCAGCACCTTATGAAAGATGGTTCCAACGAACTTGAGAAACAAAGCGTTCATGCGGTGATCCAGCAAACAAAACGAGAACTAAGTGTCGGCTGCGATTCAGCCACAAACATCGTTTGATGTTGGTAATGCGAAATCGCCGCCAAGGGAACACGAGCCACGTTCCTGACATATTCAAAAGACGAAAGGAAGCTACACCACTCGTCGTGGGTTTTGAACATCGTGTGATGGAAGTTTCATACAGAAACTCGTCGACTCACCTTTCTGTTCGAGATTGCTTCGATCGCATGTGCCCGTTCCTGACGCGCAAACACGACAAAAATTCAGGGCAATCTTGATCGATATAGGAGAACTCAGTCTCGCAGGACGTCGTGTTTATGGACTGGGCGCAAGTCGCAATGCCTGGCGCACCGGTCGCCGTCTGGCTCCCTGTCCACATATCCGTTGAATAATGCGTCACGAAGTGGCACCCTGCGCGTCCCAGCCAGACGTGTTCGTCGGGCGCTGACTCCTGCTCGTCGACGGCAATGGAACCCACTTCAAATACCCCCGCCTGCGTGATGATTGATGCGCGGTACGTGGGTCCACACACCAGCGGCATTGGGCGTTACACCCAGAATCTCATCGACCAGTTGCTCCGGATTGACTCCGACCTGCGGCTCTCGCTGATTTGTGATCCAGCTGCGCCCCAAGCGGGCTTCAAAGACCATCCGAACCGCGAACGGCTTACGTTTCAGACGTATGGCGTCGAGCCGAACTCGTTGCGAACCCGTTTTGTGATGCCTTCCAAGATCGATATGGACGGGATCGACATTTACCACTCGCCGTTCAATATCCTGCCCGCGAATATCAAGACCCGAGCGACGTTCACCTTGCATGACATCATGTGGTTGCTCGACGCGAATTTCTGCACGGATTCGTGGTGGCGAAAAATTGTAACAGGCACGTTCTACAAGCAGCTGATTCCGCGATCGGTGGCTCAAGCCCAGCATTTGATGACGGTGTCGCATGCCTCACGCGAGGCGATCGAGGAGTATTTCCCCGAAGTTCGTGGTCGGGTGGATGTGACCTATAACGGCGTCGACCCGTTTTTTTCTCCGATGGATCGAGACGAAGCTTGGCCTTTACTCACCGATTGGCTCGAACGCGAGACCCCTTTTGTTTTGGTCGTGGGTCAGGGTTCGCCCTACAAGAACCACGCGGGGGCGCTGGCCGCCTTCATCGAGGCGTTTGAAGACGTCCCTGAAGTGAAATTTGTGTTGGTGCGACGGCTGTCCCGAGGACCCTCCACCGAACTTTTTGAGTTGATGCAGCATCCCAAGATGAAGAATAGAATTGTGCATCTTGAGCACGTCAGCGGCGATCAGCTTCGGGCCTTATACAGCATGGCTTTTTCATTTTTGTTTCCGTCGATTTACGAGGGTTTTGGTCTGCCGGCTCTGGAAGCTATGGCCTGCGGAACACCTGTCGTGACCTCCGATTTTGGGGCGATGGCAGAAGTCGGCGGGAGCGCAGCAGTGCTGGTGAATCCCACCGACCGTACTTCGATCGCGGCAGGTCTTCGTCAGCTTTGGGACGACCGGGTTTTTTGGGAATCCCGACGCGCCGCAGGCCTGGTTCGCGCCGCCGAATTCACCTGGGAACGCTGCGCCTCACAGGCCCTCAGCGTTTACCAACGCATGTTGGAGCCTTGATGGCACGCATTGCGCTTGATGCGCGCAACATCACACAGACACCCGCAGGTGTGGCTCGCTACGCGATGGCCTTGATCCCTGAGCTTGTGGCGCAGGCGCCAGAACACGACTGGGTGGTCATTCGGCACTCGTCGAACCCAAAGCCTCTGGGTCTCGATATCAAAGAGATCTTTGTAGACCGCGAGATCGACGGGCTTCAGAACTACCTGCACGGTCATAAAGACATCGCCGCCTTGACCCGGCGAGTGGGTCCGCTGGACCTTTATCATGACCTTTTTCATATCTTGCCGCGTAAGCTGCCAACGATCCTGAAAACCGTGATTACCCTGCATGATTTTGTGTGGATCGATCACGCCGATGCATCGCAGCCGACCTGGTTAAAGGCCCGAAGCATCGAAGCGTTCGCCAAGACGGCGATTCCGCACGCACTTCAGCGGGCCGACCATGTGATCTCAGTTTCGCAGCCGACTGCCGAGCGCGCGCTGGAGTGGATCGAGCGTGATAAGATCACGGTTGTGATGCACGGCGTCGACCCGGCCTTTTCGCTGCCGGCTCCACCGGCCGATGAGATCGTGAATTTTCTGCAAGCCGATGGACGTCGCTACATCGTGGCCGTCGGAAATTCGAAACCTTATAAGAACCTTGGGCGTCTTATCAGAGCTTGGAATCAGGTCCGCAAGGAGATACCTGGCACACGGCTTTGCCTGATCGGAAATTGTTCTGCTCTGAGCACATTGGCCGAGTCTTTGAATATTCCGGCCGAAGACCTGGTGATGCCGGGATTCTTGGACGACACGGACTTACGACGGGTGGTCTCCCATGCGTCATTATTTGTTTTCCCTTCGCTGGTCGAAGGGTTTGGTTTGCCGACTTTAGAGGCCATGGCTGCCGGGATTCCTTGTGTTGTTTCCGATCGAGAACCGATGTCGACCGTGGCTGGAAATGCTGCGATCAAGGTCGATCCACTCGATGAGCACGCCATGGCTGAGGCTATTTCTAAAGTGATGAACGACGACGCCTTACACGCGTCTTTATCAGAAATCGGAAGAAAACACGCGGCCACCTTCACTTGGAAGAAAGCCGCGAAACAGACTTTGGACGTCTACTCACGTCTTCTCTAACGAGATTGTGTGCAACAATACGCGCAAAAAATGCTATAAGGGCCGGATTGACCGCGTGTGGGCTACTCGTTAGACTCGTCGCGCTTTCCAAATCAACAAGAGAGTTCAGTGCAAAATCGTGGCCCTGTCTTACATCAAGGGGTTTCCCTAATCGTCTGCGACAACGCAGCGGTGCTTCAGGAAACTCTCGTGCAGGCCAACCTTTCGGAAGTGGAACACCAGTTCTTTTCGGATAGAGCGGTTGTCATTCCTACCGGTGCGGTCCTACAAATCGTCGCAGAGTTGAAGGCCAAAGGGGTTTATCCTCAGGTCGTCGGCGGTCCTCTTGGAGTAGAACTAGTGGAGGACGAAGATGATACGTGAACCCAAACGCGAAGGCGGATTGACGCCAGAGGCGTTCCGCAAGCTCATCGATGTCGACTACGATCCAGCCGCACGACGTGTTTTGGCTGCCGCAGTTCAAAGCACCGAGTCCGATCTCGACATGATCACGGAGCGCTTTTTCGGCGAGGAATTCGCGAAAAAATACGACTCTCTGACCGGGATCGCGCGTCATGCGATGTTGTACGTCGTGGCCCAAGACGGCCTTGTTCGCGGAGAAAATCTTCGACGAGACATGCTTCTTGACGGGTTTGGCGACACGTCACCGACCTTGTGCAATTTGATCAATGAAGGCCTGTTCATCGTCCTTCCTAATCCCGGCGAGCTTGAGCTCGATGTGCCTCGATTGGTGGAAACAGGTACGGTTCTCCAACGCGATCTGGCCATTGGCCTTCATATCGTGGAGACCTTCAAAGAGCTCTCCAAGGTCGTGCTCGCCGAAGAAACCGCCGATATTGATGGTGTTGAACAGATCACGTCGTCGAGCACAGATACGCTCGAGATGAATCTGCTGCACGCCTCGACGAAGCTGCTGCATGCGCCGTTGAAGCTCAACCGCGATGGCGCTCCGCACCGTCGTGGGTTGGCAAAACTCGCTCGCGAGATCGTGTTTCCCAGCACCTTCAACGAAGCCGGTCCTGAAGTTGACGTCAATAAGATCGAGATCCTCGACTACATGGTGTTCCTGTTTGCGATGGGTTGTCAGCTTGGCATGCTCACCAACGACGGCGAACAACTCCAGGGCGCTGCTGCCGGCATGGACGCTTATTTCGCTTCGTCAATTTCGAAGCGTAATCGCATGCTCGGTGACGCGTTCAAGGGCTTGCGTCAATGGAATGAAGCCGACTCGTTTGCGGCAGAAAAAGTCGAAGATCTGGGCTCGTCATTGACGGCAGCTCGTGGCGAAACGCTGATTGGCGCACGTGGATACGTGTTTTCGATTTTGCGTCGTTCACGATTCACCAGCTGGAAACTTGAAGACGCCGTGGAATCACTCTGCGCGTTGATGGACCCTCCTTTCCTGCAGAAAGCCCTTGATAAGGCTCAGACAGAAGTTCCGGTTTGGGTGGGCGCCTTCTTGCGTCGTGGCCTCTATTGGATTGGCGCAGTCGAGCGTGGTCGCACCGAAGAAGGACCGGTCATTCGGTTCTCGAAGCGTGGCCGAGAAATGCTCGGACTCAACGTCAAGGACACACCAGCTCCCGTCGATAAATCCATGGTGATTCAGCCGAATTTCGAGCTGATGATCTTCCTGGATTCCACCGATGTGACGTTGCTCCATCGCATCTACCGTGTCGCCGAACGCGTGAAACTGTCGGACCGTGTCGCGGTCTTCAAGTTGACGCCAGAGTCGGTTCAGCGCGGTTATTCGATGGGCGAAAACGCTGCTGCGATCATCCAGTTTCTGCGTGATAACGCAGCGGTGGAAGTCCCTGAATCGGTCACTTTTCAGCTCCACGATTGGGAACGCATTCATAAACGCCTTGTGGTTCACCACAGCGGCTACCTTGTGCGCCACCATGACCCGGATGCATTGGACATGTGGCTTGGGCAGGTCAAACACGACACCAAGTGCAATGTTGTTCGATTGGGGCCTTCGACCGCCTACTTGAGCGAGAACGACGAGGTTCTGCTCGATAAGTTGCTCACTCGGGCACGTGGTTCGGTCATCAATATCGAAGAGCCAAACGGCGTCATCGAGTTTGTTGGGCCGCTCCTGGCAACCGTCGATCCCCTTCAAGCCGACGTCATCACGATGTGGGAGCTTTCGCGGATTGCCCACGAAGTTGAAGACGCGCCCCCCAGACTGCGACAGTTCGCTTTTGATGTGGCGCTTCTCAAGATGCGATGGCCGCAAGAAACGCTTCAGAAAGCCGTGGCATTCTTGGAGCCGCGTTCAAAGGGAGGCCTTCCAGCCTCGCAGAGAATCTTGCTGCAAAGCATGCTCGAAGCGCCCCCAACGGCGGCCATTCATACGCATATGACGGTCATTCAATTGCAGGATGAATTCACCGCTGACCTCTTTGACGACGTCGAAGAGTTTCAGGAATTCGTTGCTCAGCGACTTGGGCCCATGGCGTTTTCCGTGGACTCAAGCAAGATCGACGATCTGCGCGAAAGAATGATCGAACTCGGCTTCAAGCTCTAAGCTTCAAGCCGAGCGTTTCGGCGCTCGATCCAGCCTTCCACTTTCAAATAGAGCACGGGGATGATGACCAACGATATCAACGTCGAGGTCAACAACCCGCCCACGACCACTCGTGCGAGTGGTGCTTGGGCTTCGCCGCCTTCGGCATAACCGATGGCGACCGGAATCAGGGCCAACATCGTGGTTGCCGTGGTCATCAAGATCGGGCGCAGACGTTTGCGTGCACTGTATGCCACGGCCTCAGCCAGAGGCATGCCTTGAGCCCGCATTAAGTTGATATAATCGACCAAAACGATCGCGTTATTGACCACGATTCCGGTCAGCACCACACATCCCATAAACGACTGAATGTTGAAGGTCGTCCCGGTTGCAGCGAGCGTCACCACGACGCCGATCGCGGCAAAAGGCACCGAAAACATAATCATCAACGGCTGATGGAAGCTCTCGAATTGGGCCGCCATCACCATGTAGACGAGCGCGATCGCGAGCAAAATACCGATCAGCATGCTCTCGAAGGTCTTCTTTTGTTCTTCGGATTCACCGGTCACAATCACGGCAAAATTCGAGGAATGTTTCACCGTGCGGACTTCCTCGCGCACTTGCTCGACGACGGTGCCAAGGTCGACTTCGCCCGTCAGTTGCGCATCAATGCTGACCACTCGGTTTTGATTCAAGCGTTCGATCGTAAGCGGTCCTTCGACTTCCTGAATGGTGACCAGGTTTCGTAGAGGCGCGGTCCCCACACCAGGAACCACGATTGGAACCTCCATCACGGCGTCGATGCCTCGACGTTCATCCTCGCGCAGCTGAACCAGGATGTTGAACTCATCGCCTTGATCGCGCAGCACTGATGCCCGCGTGCCCTGCAGGTAAGTCTGCAGTTGAGACGCCACATCTGTGTATTTCAGCCCCATCCCGGCAATCTTCGCGCGATCTGGTAGCACCTGGACCTCGACGCCGCCCGGCTGACGGCTCACCCGCGCACCAGAGATTCCGGGAATGGCTTCCATCTTCGTTTTGACCTCGCCCGCGACGCGGTCAGCCTCGTCGAGCTCAAAACCTCGCACCTGGACTTCCAGACGCTCACCGCCTCCGCGTAGAACGCGAAGGATCCATAAACCGCCGCCGGCGCGTGTTCGGACATCTGCTCCGGGGATGATCCCGCTGACCTTGAGCCGAAGATCGTTGGCAATATCGTCGCTCGAGCGCGTGCGAAATTGTGGCTTCACCAGCTTCAGTTCAATTCGTCCTGACTCTCCTCCACTCGTCGACCAAAATCCTGGGGTACCGACGATCGTCTGCATGTTCTCGAGTTCGGGAACCTCATTTACGACGATCTGCTCCAGTTTTTTAACGGCCCTTTCGGTCAATTGAATCCGCGTACCGACTGGTAGATCGACGTTTACATTGACTTCACTCTGGTCGGAATCGGGCATCAGTTCGGTACCAATCAAGGGCGTCAAAAGCAGCGATGCCCCAAGCAAAGCGACGCTGATCCCCAATGTTGATTTGGGCCAGCGAAGGCAAAAATCGACGATTTTCCCGTAGACGGACTCCATGCGGCTTGGCGGCATTTCGGTGCTGCCCTTCTTCAAGAACCGAGAGCTCAACACAGGAATTAAGGTCAGCGCGACGGCCAATGAACATATGAGTGCGAAGCTCACGACAAACGCCATTTGCCCAAAGAAAATCGCGGCAAAGCCGGTCAAAAAGATCACCGGAACAAAGACCACCAAAGTCGTAAGGGTCGAGGCCACAATCGCTCCGGCGACCTCTTGGGATCCCTCGATCGCGGCCTGTTTTGGCGACAAACCCTGTTCATACTTTTGGTAAATATTCTCGAGAATCACGATCGCGTTATCGACCAACATGCCGATTCCGAGCGCCACACCGCCAAATGAAATCAGATTTAGGGTGATGTCGAAGGCGTACATCAAGGTGAACATACCGATGATCGAGATCGGAATTCCTGTGGCAATGATGACGGTCGAACGGACACTGCGAAGAAACATCAGGAGCACGAGGACGGCCAAAAAAGCCCCAATCAGCACGGATTCCTGAACGTTTGAAATCGAAGACTTAATGTACGAAGACGTATCGGTCAGGATATCCAGCTTCAGTTTGCCGGCATAATCCGCATTGATCAGCTCGATCTCGGCCCGGACGGTATCGGCCACAGCCACTGTATTTGAGCCGGATTGCTTGTTTACGTTCAGTCGAATCCCAGGCTGTCCGTTAACGTAAACGACGTTGGTCGGCTCTTCGTATGTGTCGAGAACCTCAGCAATATCCTTGAGGTAAATCGGGTACTGTCGCTCGTCGAGTTCCGATCGAATTGCGATGACCATTTCCTGCAAATCATGAACGCTCTGGGCTTCGCCGACCGAGCGAATCAAGACTTGATGGTCAAATTCCTCGACCACACCCGCCGGCACGTTCTTATTATTCTCACGAATGGCGGTGATGATAGCGCCCGGGGAGATCCCCAATGCGCGCAAACGATCGCTATCCAACAGGATATGGATCTCTCGCTTCAGACCGCCACGGGCCTCCACGGCCGCCACACCATCAAGCCGTTCAAGCCGAGGGCTGAGGTCGCGCTCAGCGATCAGGCGAAGGGTCGACTCATCCAGAGACCCACTCAATCCCAGATACATGATGGGAAAACTGTTCAGATTGAACTTGTAGACAATCGGGTCGTCGGCCTCGTCGGGCAATCGCTCCTTGAGTTGTTCGACTGTGGCCCGCACGTCATTGAGTGCCGTGTCGAGGTCGGTGCCCCAGATGAAACGCAACGCGACGCGCGATCGCCCTTCGGTCGAGAAACTCTCGATCCGTTCGATGCCATCGATCGTCGACAGCGCCTGCTCCATTGGACGTGTGATGATCGTTTCGATTTCTTCCGGACCCGCGCCTCCATAACTCGTAACCACCGAAATGCTTGGAAAGTCGATTTCGGGAAGAAGGTCGATCTGAAGACGTGTGAACGAGACCAGGCCCAGAACCAAAATCCCGATGAAAACCATCGTGGTCAGAACCGGGCGATTCACCGCAAAGCTTGGCAAATTCATGGCTTCACCTTGCTCGGCTCGTTGGCCACCAATTGCACAATGCCGTCGTCGGTCAGTTTTTCGTGACCACGAACCACAATGATATCGCCGACCGAAAGCCCCTCGAGGACCTCTGTTTGGTCACGATCACGCAGTCCGGGCTGAATCACAGTCTTGAGCGATTTTCCGTCGACGACTTTCCAGACGTAGCGCGAACCGTCGCGGTCTTTTTGAATAGCCTGCGAAGGCGCCAGGAGGGCTGAATCTTTGGACGCGATGATGATCTGCGCCCGGGCATACATTCCGGGTTTGATCCGACCCCAATTTGCGTCGGTCCCCTTCACAACGTCGATTCTTAGCGTTCGTGTTTGAGGATCAACGGCTGGCGCGATGCGAGCGACCACGCCTTCCACCAGATCGCCGCCCAGAGCATCGACTCGAAGCGTGACTTTCATCCCTTGTTCGATCATGCCCGAATCGTGTTCGGCCACGCGCAACTGCAGATATTTTTCGGTGTCATCGACGACGCGAAACAGCGCCTGCCCGGCCGTGACATGGTTGCCCATGTCGACATAACGCTCGGCAACGACGCCCGCGAAAGGAGCGCGAACCTTCGTATCCTGCAGATTATCTCGTCCTGTGGCGAGGCGAGCCCGGTTTTGGTCGACGGTAGCCTGAGCGACCGATATCCGTTGAGCCCCGACGGCGACCTGCGACTCAAGGTCTTCAATCTCTCTGGCAGTGACCAGATTTCTAGCCAACAAGGGCTTCTTACGATTCAGGTCAGCCTGAAGGTTTTGAAGTTGTGTGCGGGCCTCTTCGACGCCTGCCTCAGCGAGGTTTACCGAGGCTTGCAGCTCCTTGACGCGCTGCTGGAAGACCACGGGATCGACGACCGCCAACACCTGATCTTTGTCCACCGGATCTCCAAGCCGCACGTTCACCTCTCGTACAACGCCTGAGACTTCGGCCGACAAGTCTGCCATCGCGTCGGAAACGAATTCACCGCCGTAGTCACGTTTGACCTGAAACGGAGCCGCCACAATCGTATGCCCCATCACCGTGGCGGCAGGCGCAATCTTCATTTTAGAAGGACCGCCTTCCTTGGTTGGCTTGCCCGAATCACAGCCCGCAAACGCCACGAGCGCCATCAATAAAAGGTATTTCATTCGGACACTCCAATAACGAATCGATATTGCGATTCCGCGAGGTCAGCGGCGAGTTCAGCGGCGTTCAAATTCAATTCCGCGAGATAGAGATCTTCGCTGGCTTGAGTGACTTCGATACTTGTCGCTAATCCTGCGTCATAACGCCCAAGCACCATGTCGTAGGTCGCCTGGGCAACCTCAAGTTTCTTGGTCGCCACATCGATGGCCTGATGGGCAGTTGCCCAATCGCGCACGGTTCGACGCGCCTCGGCCCCAACCTGACGACGTGTCTGGCTCAACATCAATCGGGCTTCTTCGGCCTCAGCAGCGATTCCTGCGGCCCGCGCATAGCGCGCACCACCGTCGTAAAGCAGCCATGTTGCATCCAGAGAAACCGACCATACAAAACCGTCTGGATTCGACAACGACGACGGTCCAAACCTGGAGTTCGCGCTGAGCTCGATAGAAGGCAAGAGCCCCCACCACACCGCCGATTCACGAAGTTCAATGCCTTCAATTCGCTTCAGGTCTGCGCGAATATCGGCGCGACCTGCTTGCGCTGGGGCCTGCGGAGGTTGAGGGCGTTTTTGAGTCGACACGTCTGACCGAAATTCTTCGCCCTCCGTCGTTCCCAACAAGACCCCGAGCGCATCCGAGGCATTTCCCAGGCTCGCCGTCGCTTCAAGGACAGCTTGTTCGGCATCAAGCTGTTGGGCTCGAGCCCGCGACGCGTCCAGCTGCAGTGCTATGCCCTGTTCAGCAAGTGCCAATGCGCGATCGGTGTAGGCCTTTCGCAATTCAAGGGCGCGTTCCGCGATTTGAAGCTGTCGTTCGGCCGCGGCGAGCGCAAAAAACGATTGTTCGACCTCAAAATTCAACAGGTGAAGCGTCCATTCCGCGTCTTGCGCCGTCGCTTCAAGAGAACGTGAACTGGCGCGGTAGAGCGGGTAGAGGCTGCCATCAAAGACCGTGACGGAGGCGGTTGCATCGGCACCCCAATCAAATTGTTGAACGATCGAACGACCATTCAGCTCGACTGCCACACCGTTATAGGTGCCGCCTGCCCCAACGGTGAGATTGGGCAACATCGACGCCAACATCTCTCGTTTCAACGCACGGGCCCTCTCGACGCGTTGTTCTGTGAGTTCACGGGACTCGTTTTGTGCCTGCGCCGTTTCTAAAGCCGTCGCGAGCGTAAGTCGCTCTTGGGCAACCACAAGGCCAGGTAAGAATAGCAGAATAGGTATCAAGACATATCGCATCAAAAATCTACTTAGAGTTGGGTTTGGGATGCCGCAAAAACAAAGACCGGTTCATGGTTGTTAGCGGTGAACGGCTTTTTGGAACGCAGGTCCAGGTTTCCGGGAATTTTGGCGCAACGAATTGGGGTTCGGCCCCTGTACAACGCAGACACGAATCAAGAGAATCGCGCCGGAGACTCGCATGAACCGTATCAAATTCGCAATTGTTCCCGTCATCTTGCTCGCACCAGCCATGGCTTTGGCCTGCGGACCGAGTTCTCCTTCTGGGCATTTTGTGATGGGAACGATGATGGGGAGTGTCCTTTCGATCCCATTGCTGGTTCTGCCCATTGGGCTTTTGATCAAATTCCGCGCGAATATTCAATCAAAGCTTTGGAGTCTGCTCACGTTGGTGGTCGCTTGGGCGGGTGGAGCCCTGTCGATGGGTGCAACCGCGGCCTTCCTGATGCCACGGAGTACCTTGGCTGACTTTCAGCAGCTCCTCGTGATGGGCGGCATTTCGTTGTTGGTCATGACCGCGATGACGATGATCATGTATCGAATCCGAGCCCATCGAGTCATTGCTGCGCGACACTGAGATTTGACAAGAATGCATTTAACATCTCAGAATAGAAACGTATTCTCGCATGTTATAAGGCCTATTTGAGAGCCCTGAGTTTGAAAAAGCCACTAATCCACCTAGCGCTGATCGGCGTGACAATTATCCTGCCGATTTGCGCGCTGGTTTCGATGTATCTGCTTCCAAGTTTTCTGGACTCTTTTTATTCAGAAATGAGGCTCCTCGGATGGAAGCTGGCAATGGGTGCGATGGCATCACCCTCACTACTCCTCCCACTGTTATTGATCATAATCTTTCAGCGAAAACCGATTCAGTGGCGGTTCACCAGTAAGTCGTTGTTTTATGCGTGGGTAGGGGGAATCGGCTGCGCGGCATTGGTGGCTGAGCCACAGAGTGGCTGCGAAGTTGATATCAGCTGGTATGCCCCTCAAATCACGGCATTCTTCGTGATGACGCTCGTCCCTCTCTACATGCACCGACCACGTAGGTCGTCAAACCTTACATGATTGCCGGTCATGCCTTCAGGGGATCTCCGCGTAGCGGGCAACCCCAAAGAACGGGAGCCTTAGGTGATCAGGGCGACGACGGCGCCTGTCGTCAATGTGGCGAGCGTGCCTGAAAGAATCGACCGCGTCGCGAGCTGGATCACTTCTTCGCGTCGGTCGGGGATGATCGCGCCGAGCCCTCCCACCAAGATGCCAAGCGAACCAAGGTTCGCAAACCCGCACATGGCATAGGTCATGATCAATCTGGACCGTTCGGAAAGCGCCTCTGCGGGCACTTGGCTCATGCCCAAATACGCCACAAATTCGTTCAGGATCGTCTTGGTCCCCATCAACTCGCCGGCCACGGCGGTTTCGCTCCATGGGATGCCGATCAGCCAGACGAAGGGCCGAAATCCTGTGCCGAGTATATTCTGCAGGGTCGTTGGCGTTTCGGTGGGGATTGCGCCGAGGCCCATATTCACCAGATTGATGATCGCAAAGAGCACCACGATGATCGCCGCGATGTTCACGCACATCTTGATGCCGTCCAAGGTACCGTTGATCAGGGCCTCCATCGCTCCATGCGTTGTGCGCTCGAACGTGAAGTCGATCTCATCAGCGGAGTCTTCGCCCGGCAGAAGTAGATGCGCAAATAGCAGTGCTGCCGGAACGCTGATCACTGATGCCGCCAAAATATGGCCAAGGGCGCCGGGCAAAACCGGGCCCAGGACGGCCGCATAGAGCACCATCACTGTGCCTGCGACGGTCGACATGCCGCAGGTCATCAGGGCAAAAAGCTCGGAACGGCTGAGCCGGTCCAGGTAGGGTTTGATCACCAAAGGGGACTCGATGATGCCAAGGAAGATGCTCGAAGCTGCGGCAAAAGCCAGCGCCCCCGAGATCCCAAACGCCCGCTGCAGCGCCAGCCCCAGCTGTTTGATCACCCAGGGCAGAATTCGCCAATGAAACAAGACGGCCGAAATCGCGGAAACGACCAGAATCAGGGGTAATACGCGAAAGGCGAGCACAAAATCGGCGTTGGGATTGGTCACATCGTAGGGGCGAGGTCCGCCCCCAGCCAGGAAACCAAACATGAAGCCAGTGGCCTGTTGGGTCGCTTCCTCGAGCGCGCCCACAACCTTATTCAGGCTCAGAAATGCATCGCTCACCACCGGCACATTCAACATCAAGAAAGCGAGCCCAACCTGAGCCACCAAAGCGATCGCGATCCGTTTGGGGTCGACCGCCTTGCGGTCTTCGCTGAGTGCCCAAGCCAGCCCCACAAAAACAATAAGCCCTAGAATCGGTTGCATCGGTTCTCTTTGCTGAATCGTAGAGGGCGCACGCTAGTTGAAAATACTGTCCACGACTACGCTTTAAGCGCTGCCTCGTAGACGAGAGAAATCGGCACACCATGTTCAGCAGCCAGTCGCGCGCAGTCTTCAAATTCAGGCACGGCTTTGACTTCGGCGCCGTCCAGAATTCCGACTTTGAGTTTCACTTGGCCGTAGGACGTTTCGACATTTCGGAACTTTCGTTCCAGAATCATCCGGACGACTTCCTCGACCCGCACGCCAAAGGTCGAGGTCTCGCTCAGGATTGTACGTGCGACATCGTCAGCGGTTTCGGCCCGTGCCAGCACCGTTAGCCGGGTCCCGGCTCGTCCTTTTTTCATGATCACCGAGGTCCGGGAGACATCGATCGCACCCACTACAGGCAGGCGAGTCTCGCAGAACCACGCCAGGTGTTCCGGGTTCATGTCGTCGATTTCGCATTCAATGCGAGTGACGGTATCGGCCTGAGGGCCCGCCCCCGCCTGCTCATAAACCATCAAGCGAACGACGTTGGCGATCTCTTTGAAATTCTTGGTGCCACAACCGTAACCTGTGGCCACCAAGGTTCCGCTGCGTTGAACGGTCTTCTTGATCGGTGCCAACGATTTTTTAGCACTGAATGCAGAAATCTTGAGACCGCCTAATGCCCTTGGTTTGGCCATATGGCGCAACAGGGTCGCGCCGGTTGGAGTCACCAGTTCTGCGGCGATATCACGGGTGACGGTTGGAAGTCCGACCATCAAATCGGCCGCAGCCGGAGCAGGGACGGGAATCGTTCCATGGGCTGTCTCGATCGTACCGTGACCGCATGGAATGTCGCTGAACGACCAGGTGGCGCTCAGTTTATCGATGACGTAAGCCGCACCCACAAAATCCAAGATCGAATCGACCGCACCGACTTCGTGGAAATGAACCGACTCGATATCGATGCCGTGAATCTTGGATTCCGAGGCGCCCAAGGTCCGAAAGAGCTCGGTCGCGAGCTTTTTGACGCCGTCTGAAAGGTCGGCTTCGGCGATCATCTTTTCGATCGTCGAAAGATGACGATGATCGGAATCATTTGAGGGGTCCCAGCCATCAAAGTCTATGTGGGTCCCAGTTAGGGCACCACGACCCACATGTTGGGTCAGGACTCGGATTTGGCCGCCCATGCCAAGCTTGTTGAACACTTCTTCGAGCTCAGCAGGCGTAACCAATTGAGCATCAAGGGCTGCTGCGATGAACATGTCACCGGCAAGGCCACCAATGAGATCGAGATGAATATGCATACACGCTCCATCCGGCATTTTTTGGGATTAGGAATCCTAGAGTGCGTTGAAAATGCCGGCTCGGACGAGTATCATTGATGACAGATATACGACTAGGGCATGTTTCTGTCGTGTTCGTGAGACGCAGCGCATTAATCCCCGTACGCTTTAATACGGGTACTGTCACTGGCGCTTCAAGGTTGGGCCTTTGCGAAGATTCAGCCGCGATTCGTTATTTACGGTGCCCACCTAGTTTAACTAGGGATTAAACGAAGCATCAATACCGGCACATTCGGTTCATGTCAGACGAGAGGCGACTTAGGTCGCCTTTCGTTTTTCTTGCGGGTGTCGGGTTTCAGGAGGTCCGGTTTCGGGAGAGCCGGCGCCTGCGATGTGCTCGCTGCTCACCGCTTGCTGCCTACTTGCGGCCGATCACGCGTTTTACTCGGGCCACGTCTTCGGCGGTGAACTCGCGCAAGATGGCGAGCACGGCCAGGAGCGAGATTCCCATGACGGCCATGCGCACGACGACCATGCCCAAAATGGCGATTCGGCCTTTCTCGATGGCCCAGGCGGGAATTGGGAACACGTACGAAATTCCCCACATCACACCGGCTCCGATCACCAGACGGATGATTGTGCCAGCGGGCGGCAGCGCTTTGTATTTCCAGCCCAACCAGACGATCGACGACGCGCAGCCGCTGACCATCGCAATCGTCGTCGCGATGGCGGCGGCCTTCATGTACTCGGGCCCGTGCAACAGGTACGCGCCCGCAAGCGAGACATCGGTGGAAGCGACGCCCATCGCGTTATGCACCGCCGTCATCGCGTCCCCACCCGGCACCGTCACGAAGGGTGAATAAGACAAAAGCGGCATCACCGTGGCGTGAACGTCCGAAACCATAAGGAAATTCAGACCGGCACTCACCGCGAAGCTGATCGCCATGATCACCACGGCGACCATCGGGTGACCAGCACCAATGATGATCGTGGTCGCCACATAATAGACTGCAAAAAAGATGATCGAGACCGACAGGTACGAGAGCGCATCCGCCGCCGCACGATAATCCGCGCTGTAGAGACCGGCGATGATCGGGTCGCTGTTGAAGACCAACAAAAACGCCACGCCAGCAATCAAGAGCGCACAATAGCGAAAGGTGGTCCGGATGTAGTTTCGCGTGACCTCGACGTCGTCGTTGAAGGTCGCCGCCGAAATCATCGGGAAAATCACAAAAGTGATGGCAATCACGCCCTGATATGGAATCCGAGCCACGTTCAAGACGGCGCCGTAAAATCCAGCGTATTTATCACTCACGATCTTGAAAATACCTTCAGCACCGGCCAACGCCGTTGGGACGTCACCTGCGACAGATTTCAGGATGAACAAATCCGCCCGCATCAGGCCATTGAGTGCAAAGGTGTAGAGCATCACCAGCACCAGATACCCCAACAAACGTTTGGTTCGGGATTCCTGAAGTTCTTCGGAAACATGGTCCGGACGAGCCCGCATCAAACGGAAAACCCAGCCACCAGAAATCACCACGATGATGCCGGCAGCCACAACAAAGCCTGCCACGGCGCCCCAAACGCCCATCCCAAGGAAAACGAGTCCCAGAATTCCGGCGGTCTTCAAGGTCGCAAAGGTAATGTCCAACGTGGCCTGTTTGACGAATTCTTTGGTGCCATTGAGGTAGCCCACAAAGATCGCGTAAAACGCGTAAAAAACGATAATCAGGCTGGATAGCTGCAGATAAGGGGTCAACGATACGTCGTTGAAACTCTCGGCGATCCAGGGGCTGGCCAGCGCGTATCCGATTGTGATCGGAACGCCCAGGAAGAACTGAAGTTTGATCGCCTGAGTCACCATGCGATTGGCGCGGTCGGGCTGCTCACTGACGAGTTTCGACACCGCCTGAAGTGTGCCGGTGATCATGACCATGTTCAAAAGGCCAATGGCCTCGGTCACGACCTTGAACACACCAAATTGCTCGGCCGATCCAAAGAAAATCGGCAGACCTAACTGGGTCACCGCACTCGTGATGAGGAACCAAACCTTGGCGGCCGTGATGACCAGGAAGCCTCGACCTGCTGTTTTTACCGTATCTGACACGTATTCCTCACGTAATTAAGCACCGTGTGTCTAAGGTATTTCTCGAATCCGGTCCAGTCATGTATAGTGCGCGCCCTCGCCGACGAGGCAGAACAGGATAGAAGATGACTAAAGAACGGACGTTTCGGGACTTTGAGCTGGATCCCCGATTGATTGAGGCCGTAACAGCTCTAGGTTTCGAGGCTCCCACCCCCATTCAGGCAGAAGCAATTCCTGTCCTGATGGCGGGAAAAGACGTGATTGGACGCGCACGTACGGGATCAGGAAAAACGGCAGCCTTCGGGTTGCCGATGATACATCGCGTTTTACAGACTAAGGGAAGAGGCGCTGGCGTACGGGGCCTTGTGCTCGCACCCACGCGTGAATTGGCGATTCAGGTCGCCGATGCTTTGATGGATTATGCAAAAGGACTTGGCCTGGTGATCTTACCGATCTACGGCGGAGCACCTTACGCACCACAACTTCGAGCGCTACGTAGTGGCGTCGATATTGTCGTGGGAACCCCCGGCCGTGTCATCGATCATATGGATCGTGGCACGTTGGACCTGAGCAGCATCGAAACCTTCGTCTTGGACGAAGCGGACGAAATGTTGCGAATGGGTTTCATCGACGACGTCGAGCGTGTCCTCAAAGACACCCCAGAAACTCAGCAATTCACGCTCTTTTCGGCGACGATGCCGGCTCCGATCAAACGAGTCGCCAACCGTTACCTCAAAGATGCAGTGGAAATTCAGGTTGAAGGGCAATCGCTTTCGACAAGCCACGTCACTCAGACCTGGATGAACGTTCCAGACCGCAAGAAACCTGACGCCCTCTATCGAGTGTTGTTGAGTGAAAAGCGCGGCGGAACGCTTGTTTTTGCACGGACGCGCGCGTCGTGTGCAGAAGTCTGTGACCTGCTTAACGAGCGCGGTATTCGTGCCGACGCACTTCATGGTGACTTGAATCAGCAGCTTCGTGAACGTGTGCTTCAGCGCCTGCGTAACGACCAGATTGATGTCGTCGTCGCCACAGACGTAGCGGCGCGTGGGCTCGACGTGGACACGTTGACTCACGTGATCAACCTGGACTTGCCAGGTGATTCGGAGACCTACGTGCATCGTATCGGGCGTACAGCTCGTGCGGGTCGCGAAGGTTTCGCGATTTCGTTTGTCACACCGGGTGAGCGCCGAAAACTGCGCTTCATCGAGCGTGATACCAAACAACGCATCGAAGAAACTCAAGTGCCAAGCGATGGCGACATCGCTCGGATGCAGCTTGAGGGCCTCAAGAAGAGTCTTGGGATTGCCATCGAAGATAAGAGTGCAGAAGAAGTGAAGGTCTGGATCGACGAATGGGTTGCCGAAGGCATCTGGTCGGTCGAAGACATCGCGACGGCTGCGGTTGGCTTGGTTGTCCACGAACGTGGCATCTTGTTGGACTCGGCTCGGAAAGCGCCACGCGTGGCTAAAGAAGACCGTAAACCTCGTGAAGAACACCGAAAGGCTGCGCAGACCGAGGATAAAGAGTTTGATCCCGACGAAATCAACGGGATGTTTCTGCACATCTCGGCCGGTAAACGACACGGTGTTCGCCCAGGCGATATCGTAGGCGCGTTGGCCAATGATACCGGCATTTCGGGACAGAGCATCGGTAAGGTCATGGTCTCTGACACAGGCACCGTTGTTGGTCTTCCGACCGAAATCGGCAACACGATCTTGGCCGACTACAAGCACCTCTCCGTTCGGGGACGTGCGGCTCGAGTCAGCCTTGCACGACCACAGCAAATCGACATGAAAACCGAACGCGCTGTGCATGTGAAGGGCCGCGGTCGCAAGGGCTAAGGACCTCCGCATGGCAGTCAACGAGGACGACATTCCAACTGGAGAGTTCGAACTCGAGGAAAACGGCGAAATTTCATGGCCGCGTTCCTTGCAGTTCGATGACCTCGTGCGTCTGCGCGAAACCACCGACGAAATCACCGAACGAAGCGATTTTCGACTTCTGAGTCTCGAACTCTTTCAACCTGCATCTGATGTGGTTGTGAGCATGTTCGAGACCGGTATCGGCATCGCCGTGCCGGACCACGTCTTGTCTTTTTACCGCCGGGTTTCCGACGGTGTCGACTTCGCGTGGTCCTATTTCGAAGACGGCGAAGAGCTTCTGGGCGGTGGGTTTCATATCTACAATTTTGGCCAAGTCTTTGGGACCTGGATCGACAAAATCTGGGGCGTCGTCCCAGATGATGCTGACGTAGAAGCCAAAGATTTTTCGTGGGAATTGCGACCGATCGAGGCGCCTTCCTCGGCAGGCACTCATTATACTGCGATGCATGTCGCTGAGTTCGCCCCCACCTATCAGCTGTATTTTCACGACCCGAACGGCACGTCGTATCGGCTCGATGTCGATTTCCCGACTTATTTTGATTATTTGCTCAAAAGCCGCGGGTTTCACGGCTGGCAGTATTTGATAAGTGACGTCGACTTCGAAAAAGATCCAGTCGCCAAAGAACGGGCAGAGACCTTCCATCGCGTCATGCCGCGACTCTTCCCCGACACTGATTTTTCAGAGTTCCGAAAGAGTTGAGTCCATCATGGAAATTTTTCGAGTCGGTGCCATCACAGTAAGCGACCGCGCATTTCGCGGCGAATACGAGGATCTGGGCGGACCAGCGATTATTGGCTGGCTTCAAAACGGACTGTCTTCGTCTTTCGAGAGTGAGATTCATGTTGTTCCTGACGAACGGCAACTCATTGCCGCAAAAATCGTGGAACTCTGTGATGCTGGCTGCCATTTGATCCTGACCACGGGCGGAACGGGCCCGGCGCCACGCGATGTAACGCCCGAGGCGACCCTTGATGTCGCCGACAAAGAACTGCCTGGATTTGGCGAAAAGATGCGGGCTATCAGCCTCAAATACGTGCCTACTGCCATCTTGTCTCGACAAGTCGGTGCCATCCGCGGAACCACATTGATCGTCAATTTGCCCGGCCAACCCAAGGCCATCGGCGAAATTTTGGACGACCTTTTTTCGGCCATCCCTTATTGCATCGAGCTTATCGGTGGGCCTCGAATAGAAACTAATCCTGACGTCGTCGTGGCGTTCCGACCCAAATCGGCGAAATGACATGAGTGATATCTGGACGATTCAGCGAATTCTGGCGTGGACCACAGACTTCTTTGGCCAAAAGGAAATCGACGCACCAAAACTAGAAGCCGAATTGCTGCTCGCCCATGTTTTGGGCGTGAATCGAGTACGGCTTTACATGGAGTGGGACCGTCCTTTATCCCCTGAAGAACTGACCGGGTACCGCGCCGTGATCAAACGTCGCGCGATGAAAGAACCCGTGGCGTACATCACGGGAGAACGAGCGTTTTGGAGCATCGAACTCAAGTGTGATGCGCGAGCTTTGATTCCCCGAAATGACACCGAGACGCTCGTCGAAAAGGCACTGGATTTGCTGGCCAAGGATTCCGAAGCCGTCGTCGTCGATGTCGGCACGGGAACAGGCGCGATCGGACTGACGCTCGCCCACGAGCGGAAAAGTATCACGATGACGCTGGTCGACATTTCGCCTGAAGCGCTGGCCCTGGCGACCGAAAACCTGACGGCTCTTGAGCTTGGCGAACGCGTGAAAGTCGCTCAAAGCGATGTCCTTTCGGCGATCGAAGGACCGGTAGACCTGATTGTGAGCAATCCACCCTATATTGCGGATTCAGAAACCGACGTGATGGGCGAAGATGTCCTGAAATTCGAACCCAGGCTGGCATTATTTGCGGGTAAAGATGGTTTCGACATGATTCGTCGTCTGGTCGTCGAAGCCCATGGCAAGCTCAGGCCCGGTGGGCATTTGCTCTTCGAGATCGGATACCGACAAGGGCCGGATGCCGCAGCCCTGACGAAAGCTGCCGGATTTGAAGACGTTCTCGTGTTCAAAGATCTGGGCGGAAATGACAGAGTGGTATCTGGACGACGAGCCTAAACAGGCACGGAGACATCATGAAAATCGAAGCTTCTCTCTTGGCACTCGCCCTCCTTGTTGGGTGCGAGAATAAACCCATTCCTGCCGAAGCGCCGCCGGCAACCAATCAAGCGAAAGCAGCCACAGAAGACGAGGGTCCAACAACAGGGCCTTTGACGGTGAAAGACTTTCGGCTGGTCGCCTCGCAAAACGCCTACCAGACCCCTGGCGCGCCCAAACCCGAAGCGCTGGAGGCGCAGATTGTGCTCGCGCTCAATAATTCCGCGGGATTTCAAGCCACCGGTGGTCGTAAGGCGACGGGCTCTGCGACCTACGAAATCAAAGTTTCGGAAGGCAAAACCGAGGTCATGCTTTTTGGCAGCATCAAGGCGAAAGGCAGCGACGCACGAGGGCTTAAGGCTGAGATTCTGGTCACCGATGCAGACACCGAGGATAAATCGGCGGACGCAGTGGCGAACGAGGCTGTGAGCCGATTTGTGAAACGTATCGCGGCGCAAGCCGAGGTGGAACAAGCGTCGGATGAAGAGATCGTCGGGTTGCTTGATTCGGCGGACGCTCGTTTGGTGGCCATTCAGGATATCCGGGACAGGCGCCTTCGGAACGCAACCCCACGCCTTCGTGAGTTATTACTCGATCAAGACCCTCAGGTCCGTGTTTCAACTGCAGCTGCGCTGGTCGCTTTCGAGGATACCGAGAGCTATTCCAATATCATCAAAGTGACCGAAGAATTCTCTCGAGACCGCAGCCCACAACTGATGCCGATGATTTATGTCGTCGCCGACATCAACACCGGTGAAGCCAAGACTTACCTGCAGACCTTGGCCGATGCCCACCCAGTCGAGGCTGTGCGCAAAGTTGCAGCCGAAGCCTTGGCGAAAAAACCATGAAAGTAACGCGAACCCGGAAGGGGCAGATTTTGTGGGTCGAGGTCAGCCGACCCGATGCGTTGAACGCGATCGACTTCGACGTCATGACGGGGCTGGAAGAAGCGCTAGACGATGCGGAGCGCGAGATGCCGCGCGTCTTTGTGCTCAGTGGGGCTGGCGAGCGGTCCTTCATTTCAGGCGGGGATTTGAAACGGTTCTCGGAACTCGTAACCGCCGATGATGCACGATCCATGGCGTCACGAATGGTCGCGATTCTGGCCAGAATCGAGGCTCTACCTTGCTGGACGCTGGCCTGCCTCAACGGCGATGCTTACGGCGGTGGAACCGAAACGCTATTGGCTTTTGACCTTCGTGTAGCTTCACCAAACGCACATTTAGGATTCACGCAGTCACATTTTCATTTGCCGCCGGGCTGGGGTGGCCTGACGCGTTTGGTCGAGGCCGTCGGAGCATCACGGGCGCAGTATTGGTTAGCGACCGGCTCGGTGATCTCGGCTCAAGAGGCTCATCATGCGGGCCTCGTTCACGAAGTCCACGCCCATGTTCGGCAAGCCGTAGAGCGGCGCGCCGAGAAGCTCGCCCTGATGGAGCCGGAACTGGTTCAGATTATCAAGGATGGCGTTCGACGAGCAATCACCTTGCCGAGGCACGAAGCCATCGCGACCGAGTTGGAGCCCTTCGCCAAAATGTGGGCAGGCGAAGAACACCACCGCCGAGTCAAAGACTGGATGGCTTAGCCGTTGAGCGGTCTGCACTAAGTTAAGCTTGGGCGTGTGTTAGATGGTGCACGGGCGTCTTGCCCGCTGCTCACTGCTCACCGCTACACGCGAACACGGGCCTGAGTGATGACGACTTCGTCGTTCACGGTGACGTCGACGAAGTTTACGGCGAGCGTTTCAGCGAACCCGCCAGGACACGAGATTTGGTGGGAACCAATCGTATAATCCGGCACCATCAAGTCGTGTTTATGCCCATGCAAGAATACGGCATTCGGGTCGATCAACTCGGTCGCTTCCATCAACGTATCTGCCCCATCGACAGGTCCCATCAGTGAACCAAGGATCGTCTCGGCGCCAATATCGTACCAATCGTCGCTCAAATGATGATGCATCAGCGTAATCACGCGATAGCCGGCAAACTTCTCTTTTTGCGACTCAAAATAGGCGAGCTCTTCGGGGTAAATTCTACCAACAGTATTGGGGAAGAGCTCTTCCATGAAGTGCCGGTCGTCGATGCGGTCGGCGTTGGAATCCATCTCGAAGAGCACAACGCCGCCTGGCAGCTCGCGAAACCTGGGTTTGCGGGTGCTCGGCACGTCAAAAAACGTCTCCATCGGTTCGCGGGCAAATCGTTCGTAAAGGTTGAACCGGTCGTGGTTTCCTGGGACGACGCTCAACTGCCCGGAGTCCCACCAACCGGTCATCCGCAGCACCGATTGCATTTCTAAAAATTCGGTTTCTAGCCCGCAATGCGCCAAGTCGCCCGTGATCGAAAGGTGGTCCACGCCGGCTCGGCGCATGCCCAACAAGGTCTTTCGCAGAATCGTGGTGTAGAGTTCACGAGTGTCCGAGTACTCATGCAAAAAAGCGTTGGAAAACGCCGAAATCTTGTAGGCAAAATCGGTCAGCGAGTCGTTGGTGGTGAAGTCCCGCAGACGTTCGAGCAGCTGAACCTCGCTTGGTACGTGCATATCGGTAATATGGCCGATCCTCAGTTTGATATCGGCAGGCCGGCATAATGAATGCTCGCGCCGCGGATCACTGGACGCGACCCAATCGAAAATAGCGTCGGCATTCCCTTTGATTCGTCGTGCACGTGTTGTCAGGGCTTCGGTCACCATGAGCGTTTCCAATCCGGGTACTTTCGGTCGAGGAAACGGTCGGTCAGGACAGCCTCGGCGGACTCGCAGATATCATACATCAAAGCCGTATTGAGTACCGCGCCGGTGATGCCTTCAATGAGCGGTAGACCGTAGACATTCACGCCCGTCAGCAATCGTCTGGACCACTCGGTGTCGGCTTCCCGTTTGATGATGCGCAAAAGGCGGCCTCGTGAGGCCATCCGACCACTTCGAGCACTTACAAGCTCGATGCCTGCACCAAGCGTAGGTCCCAAAACCGAGCGAAATGAACCTTGACCCAATGCAGCAAGGATCATCGATTTTCGAATTAAGAAACTGTGCAATTTACGATGCACATCTTCAGGCTTCCGCAGATCGGTCCGAGAACCCGACAACGCGATGGCCAGAATAATGATGGGCAATTCTGGGTCTTCGGACGGATCGATTCCAAAATACCAACAGGTGGCAGCACAAACCTCGGCCGTGAGCGCCATCACAAAGGGCGCATCAAAAACCGCCGAAGCGCCAGCTGTCATGGGCGCCAATCCTCCTGCCACAGCGCCGATCGCGGCGGCCGACAAGAGCGCTTTGTGCCGAGCGTGTTGAGCCACACGAAGAACGACAAGGGCAGAGGCCCCGTGAATCTCGTGAAAATGCTGATGGTCGCCCTCGGCCTTCATCAATCTGAGAACGTGCTGACCGTGGTCTCTCTCGCGCGAGATGCGCTCGAAAGAGACCATCGTCTGATGGAAAAGCGAGTCAACGAACGAGGATTCTCCAATCTGGGTCGCCAACCAATCCGGTGGCGCTACAAAGTTCTGAACCAGCTTGGTGATGGCCGAGACCTTGTCGCGTTTGGTTCTGAAATAATGAACCAACGCCGCCGCGTCCTTATCGATATGTTCGATCTGAAGGCCGCCGTACTGCACCATTTGGCCACGCAACGATTCGTTGTAGTCCGCGCCAGCCAGATAGACATCAAGATCAAGATCCGTAACGCCAAAACGGTCCCAGTCCACACGACCACGAAGTCGGCGCGTCATGACCACGGCCGTGTTCCGCAGGTCGAAGGTGATCACGTAAAGCGCCAATAGCCGCTCCACCAATGGATCGACGTCTTCAACGGCCTCCAAGACACGGGTCAACCGGGCACCGCGATTGCCCCGAGTGCTCCCGGTTTCTGCGATCAATAACTCCAACAAATCGCGAGCTCGTGCGGGGTTGGAGTCCCACATGGCATCCACGTTCGCCAGCAAAGACGCGCCGGCATGCGTATCACCACTTCGAACAAGTCGAAGCGGACCGGCATAGAGTTCGGCGACTCGGGCTTTGGTGATTCGGTAGGTGCGTAGCCGATGAAAATCCCGATAGATTTGCCGTTTTCCGGGGTCTGGTTCGTGGCGAATTGCGGCCGCGACCAAAGGCTCCATCCAGGGCAGAGTCAGCTTCCCAATCACCGCGGCCTCAGCAGCAAGCTGCAACCAGGGCAACATCCGAGGTGTGTAATCCGAGGCAGCCTCATCGCATGCTCGAATCACGTTCGGCCGACTCGTTCCTCGCCAGAACACGCCATAACGTCGTGCAAAATAGAGCCCGAGCGCCAGCCCAACCAGACTCTGAAAACCTGCCCGATGCTGCAAAGAGAGAAGGTCGAATAATCGGCGGAAAGACTCCACTTCAAGGTCGGTGACACGCGCCGCCAGCACGCGCATCAATTCAAAGAGCCAATCGAGATCCGACGGCAATGGATGGTTAAGCAGAACCTCTTGTGCCCGCGCATGCATGGCTTCGTCGCCATTACGCCAAAGTGCGATGGCGGCAAGGGCGGCTCTGGGTTCAAGCGCCGGACGACTTCGACGAGACGAGGTCGCAATCAAATAGACGATCTCAAGGTCGCCAGGCGACAACGATTCGTAGGTCTTCCGGTCAAGCAAGAGCCAGAGCGGTTTTTCGACCAGCGTTTCTTGCCGATTAAACGCCCATGACAATCCAAGCCGTTGAGCCAGGTATGCAATCAGAATTTCGCGACGCTCTTCGGGATGATCGTCGAAGTCGCGCAACACCCGATCGACCAACTCCGCCGGGTTATGGCCCTGAATGGCCTCCCATTGCGCTTGAAAGTCGCGGGGTAGTTTTTCGTAGATCTCAGCCACCGCCACCGAAACTTCTTCGACTTCGGAAACCTCTGAGAGCTCTGTTGAAAACGTTGTTGTCATTGAGAATTCATCCCGAGTCGCTAGAATGCGACCGTTAGCAATAATACACGTGCTCCAAGGGTCTTACGATGCAGAAATTGTGGTGGATAGGTGTGGTCTCATTAGCGTTGTCGGCGTGCGGCGATGACAAGAAGCCCGAGGCAAATCAGGCCAATAATACAATCGGCGAAAACAACGTCACGAATAACGCGACGAACGGTTCGACAAATAACGCGAACACGTCGAATAACGCCACCAATGGCTCCACAAATGGCTCGACGAATAGCGGGACAAATAATGTCACAACCTTCGCAGAGCTGACCTACCACAACACCATCCGCCCCATGTTAGAGGCCAATTGTGTCTCGTGCCATAAACTTGGAAGCATCGGGCCATTCCCGCTCACCGACTACGATTCCGTAGCGAGTCTGGGCGAGTTGATCTCGACCACCGTCGAAGCGGGAACGATGCCACCTTGGCCTCCAGACGAGACCTGCGGTGATTTCCGTAACCCCAAACACTTGAGTCCAGACCAGATTCTGAAGATTCGTGAATGGACCGACAACGGCAAACCCGAAGGAGACCCTTCGGAATACCGCGCTCCAGCAGGGCTAACGGCCGTTGATTTGGGAACGCCTGATTACGTCGCCGATATCGGCACAGACTATGAGCCAAATCCGGCCGGCGACCGAATCGACGACTACCATTGTTTCGCGATTCCAACGTCATTTGGCGTCGACAAGTACCTGAGTTCTTACGAGACCAAGCCAGGCAATATCTCGACCGTTCACCATATGTTGTTCTGGGCCGCCGATGCCTCGGAAGCCTCAAAAATCGCGATGCTTGAAGCCGAAGACGAGACCACCCCTGGTTGGGATTGTTTTGGTGGAAACCGCGTGGACGACGTCAAGGGGATGTTGGGGGCTTGGGTTCCAGGCACATCCGGTATCCAATACGGCGATAACCGCGGCATTAAAATCGCCAAAGACGCCTACATCATCGTTCAGATTCACTACAACACTCTGAACAACACCAACCCCGACCGCACCAAAATCGAGATGCACTTCACACAAGGCACACCGGCCGAGAAACTCGCCATGTACCCGATGCCGATGCAAGACCTCTACGTTCCTGCTGGCGAGGCTAATGGTTATGCCAAGCTGGACGTGACGCTTCCGATCCCGGCAAAGGTTTACGGCGTGTTTCCCCATATGCACCGTCTTGGAACGCGCATCCGCGTGACCACTTCAAAAGGAAGCAACGACGCGTGTTTAGTCGATGTGCCACAATGGGATTTCAACTGGCAAAATATCTACCTGTACAACGAACCCCTGGATGTTCCGCTGGGCACCAAGATCACGCTTGAGTGCTGGTACGATAACTCACCGGCAAACCAGCCTCAGGGCCAGATGCCACGCGACGTGCGCTGGGGTGAAGGCACTTACGACGAAATGTGTCTGAACTACTTCGTGGTGAAAGATCTCGGCATCAACTTCTAAGACGATGCAGCCAAAACAAAGCCGGCCATCTCCGTTGGGGATACGCCGGCTTTTTTATGCCCGTTATTTGCGAAGTCGCAGGTTAATTACTGGTCTTTTCCGTCACAGTTGGAGTCGATTCCATCAAATCCCGGCTCTTCTGCCACCGGTTGAATAACCTGAAGACAACTCAACGGAACGTCGCCGTTCCCTTGTGGAACACACGAATAAGTGCTCGCCGCACAAAGATTGATCGAACCGTCTTGTTGGACCGTAGGTCTGATACACGGCTGGCCCACAACGTTCGTCCCGTCGGATGTATCAATATCTGCCGTGTCATCTTGGCCGTCACAGTCGTCATCCAAGCCATTGCAGGTCTCTGGTCTTGGCTCCGCGGTTTGTGGGCAGGTCAACTCCCAAACACCGTTGGTATTAGTGCACAAATTTGCACTAAGAGCACATGCGCCGACAGATGTTGGAACGGTGCAAATATCACCCACACCGCGAATGGGGGCCAAAGTCTGCGGGGCAGCGTCGTCAAAACTGTCACAGTTGTTGTCCTGACCATCGCAAATCTCTTCAGCGCCAGGATGCGTAAATCTATTGGTATCGTCACAGTCTGTCCCGTCGTGGACTGGATTGAGCATTACCAATTTGGCTGAAGTTTCGTCACAAAAGAACAACTGGGTTGTCGGGTCACCAAACTCATCTTCGTCCGCGTCCTCGTAAAAGAAAAAAGCTGGATCGGCCTCGGAGGTCTCACATCCAGGAGCCTCAGTACAATCTACAAAACCAAGACCGCATTCTGGAATCTCGTCCTGATCTGATTCGAAGTCTGAAGTGGCGTCCTGCTCGACATAGACGTCCATCCCAACGTCGGATGAGACATCGACATTCAAAGAGACGTCCGTTTGAGCATTTTGAGATGGAATCGATTCGTCCGAACAGCCACTGGCTGCGATAAACAAAATGCAGCTTACCGAGATATAGATATCCAGACTTTTCATGGTAATCCTCCACGTGATGAATATTAGTAGTGATTCTTTCAAAAGAACGAACCCCAAGCGATGAAAAAATGATTCGGTCGGGTTGAGGTCTCTATCGCCGCGGAATTCTAAGTGTTTGCCTCAATACAACGACGATTCATCTTTCCTGGGGCGTTCATCGCGGCCGAACCCAAAGCGGGTGAAGGCATCTCGGGCTTAGAACGCCTCTGGCTTGAACACCCCGACGGCCGAGTCGAGGCTTGGTTTCTTCCAGCGATCGGAAAGGCGTCTGCGCCTGTGGTGATTTTTGCGCACGGCAACGGTGAACTCATCGACTACTGGCCGGCGGTGCTCCACCGCTATCGAGAGCTGGGTTATCACGTCCTTCTGCCAGAATACCGCTCATACGGTCGGTCAGGGGGCTCGCCAAGCCAGGATGCCATCGTCGGAGACTTCACCAAATTTTACGATTTAGTCGCAGCACGGCAGGACGTGACCGACTTTGTGTTCCACGGGCGTTCTCTTGGCGGCGGCGTGATTTGTGCGCTTTCCATCGTTCGTGAGGCCCGCGCGTTGGTCCTTGAATCCACATTTACGAGCATGAGCGACATGCTGGCGTTGTGGCTTATCCCATCTTTCATGGTGGCGGATCCTTTTGATAACATTGCGGCAATGCGCAGTTTTTCTGGCCCATCGCTAGTTTTGCACGGTTCACACGACTCGTTGGTACCGCCGTCACACGGAAGGAGCCTCGCGGAAGCTGCGAAGAATGGACGATTGGTTATGTTCGACGCCGACCATAATGACTTCCCGCCAGATCGAGCGGCTTATTGGGCCGAAATCGAAGAGTTTTTGCGTTAGAACGACACCCCGCCTTGCGATGCGGGCGGCATTCATATAATTTGCGGGCCGACTTAGCTTCTATGGATGTTCAATGGCGCGGATGCCCGAAGTCGGAGAGGTTGTCGACGAGGTCTTCCGAGTCGAAGCCGCGATCGACAGCGGAAATTTTGGGTCTATCTACAAAGTCCACGACTTGTTGGAAAATCGCCCACTTGCGCTCAAAGTGCTTCGGCCGGGTCCCCACGATGAAGATGAGCTACGGCGCCGATTTGAGCGCGAAGCCCGTTTGGTTTACAGCCTAAACCATCCCCATATTGTCAAAGTTCATTATTATGGCCAGACCCGCTCGGGTCTTCCCTATATGGCGATGGAGTTCCTGCAGGGCACCGACCTTCGGACCCTTTTGCACCATCATGGGCCGCTGAATCCAAAGCTCGTCAAACGAATCACGCTTGAGACTCTGTCTGCCCTTCATGCGGCCCACGCGCTTGGAATCGTTCATCGAGATCTGAAACCGGCCAATATTTTCCTGGTCAACGATAACGCAAAAGGCCACGTCAAAGTCCTAGACTTCGGATTTGCCAAGGCACTCGACGACGATTCGCAGTCGAGCGAAATCACCAATGCCGGGACCTTGGTTGGAACGCCTGCGTACATGTCGCCCGAGCTCGTGCACAAAAAGATGGTCGGTCCAGCCGCGGATATTTATGCGCTGGGATTGATCATGGCCGAGATGGTGACTGGGGAAAAGGTCATCACGATCGAGAGCGTTTACGACACGATCCTGTTTCAGGCCTCGCCCAAAGAAATCAAACTTCCCGACGAAGTTACTGGCGACGTGCTTGGGCCGGTGATTGTCAAAGCGATCGCAAAGGCACTTCAGAACCGCTACGCGGACGCCGAAGAAATGGCCCGCGCGATCTTCGAGGTATGTGGCGAGCCCTACGAAACGCTGGAACGAAAACCAGAGCCCGTTTACGTACGGGAATCGTTGATGGAGCGTGGGATGTACGTCGTCGACAACTCCAAAGAGACCGACGTCACTCAGCCGCGAAATAACGGGATGCCGTCACTTGATGACATCGAACGAGAGCTGGGACCGGGTTTTGACTTTGGGCCAACAGCAGAAGTCGAACCGTCTCCGATCGACTCGGGTCGAATCACCGGCGAACGTAATACGCCGATGCCCATGCCGATGCCGATGGGCCGCCCACGGACGAATCCGAATTTGCGTCCAGCCTCGACTCAACAGAATTTACAGGTCAGTCGCCGGCGCCTGGCAGAAACGATGGACATGGAGCCCGTTGTCGTCCCTGAGCCCGTTTATGAAGACGAAGGTGGTCTCCCGATCACCGAGTTCTTGATTGGCATTCTGGTCGCCGCCGTGGTTCTGGGCGTTGTGTTCGTGCTGAAGTTCTAGTGGCCGCACCCACAACCTTCAGGGTGGCCGCCAAATTCGTCATGTTTGTGCGCGGCCTCGAGTCCCGCTGCAATCGCGGCCTCGAATCGTGGATCGCCCCAGCAGGCTTTCAAATAGTCGTCGGCCCTCGCATCGGTCGCAAATCGGGGCGCAAAATGCACCGCTGCCTCCAAATCCTCAAAAACCTGGGTATCCAAGAGTCCGTTATTGGCTCGCTCACAGGCACGATTAAAATGGGCCGCCGCAATTGGATCTTCCCCAAACGAGAGCATCGAATCTCCCTGTTCAAAGTGGATTTCAATGGCCTTGTCATAAGCCTGAATGGCCTGTTCGGATTCCAACATCCCAGTGTGCCCGATGCCTTTCCACACCAAGGACTCGACAGACTCCGGTTCAAGTAACGACCAAAAATGCGCCAGCCTGACAACATCTGGCCACTCCTTTTTACCAGCATGCATTTTGATCAAGCCAAAGAGTGGAGCGGCGATCGAGGGTTCGGTGTAGTTGACTCTAATAAATAGCTCGAGAGCCCAAGCATCAAACGAATCGGCTTCAAACTCGGGTCGCTGATGCCACCTTTCCCACGCAATCAACGCAGCGGGTACGTTGCCCTCCGCGACCTCGTAATTCCCCCGCAAAAACGAGCTCATATAGGACTCGGGTTCAAGCTCAAAAAGCTCTGAGGGATCGTCGAGCATGCCTTTCATATGCATGGCAAAGATCCAACGCGACCTCCAAGCTTGGTCATGTTGATAGAAGACGCCGAGTACATGATCGATGTCCATCTGGAACGAATGCAGCAGTTCTAAGGCGATCTTCCGTGAGGCATCCGACGCTGCGACGCTTCCTGTTTCGATTTTGTTTCGGTGTAATTCAATGAAGCGGTCGAAATCGCTGGTGTCTTCAGAGGAATACGTGCGTGCCGATTCCATGGCGGCCCAGGCGCCCCAGTGGTCACCCATGCCGTCCAGGGCGCGCGCCCTTAGCACTTGCGCTTGATCTGAATACTCGTTTTCATCCACCGCAGATTGTGCGGCCACGAAAGCCGCCTCAAAGTCGCTGGCAGCAAGCGCTTCGGCTGAGCGTGAGACCAATCGATCGATGTCACGAGTCGGCAGCAGAGTCGGCTTTTCGGCACGCTGCCAGAGCATTTCCAGCTCGTCGAGCTTTTCTTCCCAGCCACTCGTGTTCATACGACGAACGGCCTTTTTGACTTCGCTGCTCTTATGAAGCAATGGAGCGGCCGCCAGCGCAACGGCGACGAGTATGACTTCTGCGGAGTTCAATAATTCGGACCAAAGCTCGCCGAGCTTTTGGTCGAAGGACTCGTCGATTTCATTTCGGGCGACCATGCATCCCAGATGCATGATCTTTCTATATCGCCCAACACCCCGTGTATTTTGAGCGTCATCAAACGTTTGATTCAGATCACGAAGCTGGAGCTCTTCCTTTAGCTCCGCAAAGTGAATTGAGGTCTCGTCGACCTTCAATAACGCCGTCGCATAGATCAATACCGATAGGTATTCGACCCTAGACACGTCGTCGTACCAAACGCGTGAATAGTCCTCTTGATCGCCCTTGGGATACGTGAACCCTCGTTTCCAATGGCGATCCAGAACCGCTTCGACCGTCACCTCGGACACCGTATCTGGAATGTAGAATGTGCTCATTGTTCCACCTTCGGCCCCAACATGGCGCTAAGCCATTTCTGGATTTCTGGATCAGTTTCAAGGGCCCAGCGCTCGTACAGAAAAGCGTCAAACATGCATGAATGGGCCATGGAAGTAATTTTTCTTCGAGCGTCGAGGTCGTCTGTCTCAATCCATTTTTTCAGTAGAAGCTCGAACTCGAGTGGATTTGAAATCAAGACCCGTAAGGTCAAAAGATCGTCCCAAAGGAATTGAAAGTCCCCGGCATTCAGCGCGTCCACAAACATGGGTTTTGCGAGGTTTTTGAAACCCAAGATCGCGGCCAGCAGATCGGCAGGTGCGTCCGCAGGATAAGTTGACCCAACAAGTTTAGACAGTTCTATCGCTTGTTCGGACGGCGGTTGGGGGTCGTAGCGAAGTTCAAATACGAACATCCCCCCATGATCTTCAACCGTCAGGACGGACCTTGAAAACTCGGTTCTAAAACTTGTACGGGGCACACGTCCCTCGCGTTGGAGCATATTGCGTCGGAGCTCAACAATCTTGTCCACCTGCGTCCAATCCCGACTGTCGCCTGGCCATGGGTCGTATTCAAACTCAGAGCCCCACATATGCGTAGAGCAAGGGGCTGTCATGACATAATGGTTCTCGAAATTCTCGAGTTCCATCTGCAGGTCTTGGTTCGATCCCGCGAATAGACGTTGATGGCCATAGAGCTCATTCACCGGCTTGGTCACGGTCGCGATATTTCCGAGCAACGCTGCTGCGATCGACGCGTCATCGGGTTTTACTTCGACCCAAAAAAACGACGGAAATTCCTCAGCGATCGACAGCCAAAGCGCGTCTGGATATTGAGGATCAAACCACCAAACTGGCTGGTACTCGCCGATGAGATCGAAGTTATTGACGGTCTTCCCAAACGCCAATGGCACGCACCGACTCAACCGTTCGGTCGCCAAACCCCGAAAATATGGAGGCACAACGTACTCCGAGAGGTCTTCTTGGTAGGACTCGATGATTTGCGCTTTGAATTCGGTGCTACGAGCCTCCGACATCCACTCAAACCACTCGTCCTTGCGGCGAGCAAAAAGGCTGTCGAGCCAATCCGCCTTTCTAAACCAATGTTTCATTGTGACCTCCAAGGCTTACAACCTACCAAAGCGCACCGGGAATTCACCTGAAAGTTCCTCAATCTGGTGACTCCTTTGGCTCGTCTGGCTCCGTGGAATCACGAACGGAAATTTTGGATTCCAGACGTTTGAACGTCGCCTTGCCGATGCCTTTGACCCGCTGAATATCACGTGTTTTCCGAAATTTTCGTTTGGCCCGATAGGCCATGATTCGCTCGGCGGTGGCGGGCCCCACACCGGGCAAAGTATCCAGTTCTTCGGCGGTCGCTGAATTGATATTGATGGGGAATTTGGATTCAGCGAGCGGCTCTGGCTGCTCCACGACCTTTTCTGCCGGCTTGATCACATCAGGGCTTGCACGCGCCCGATGCGCTTCGACCTCGGCCGTCGTCCATTGAGTGGTCCAATCGGGACCGTCCATCGATATCAAACCAAGAAAAACCACCATGACCAATGCGTACATATCCACCTCCATCGAAAGTTTACGGAAACTCGATGGGGTTATCGGTCAATAGGTATGAAAAGTTGCGAAATGCGGAAACGTAGGCAGGGCGGGCGTTACGCGGGGCTAACCAGTTCAGTCAGGGTCTTTGCCGTCCACGGCGTAAGCAGGATTCCGTTGCGGCCATGCCCGGCAGACAAAAACAGACCCGGATGCGAGCCTGCGCGAACGATGGGGAAATTCGCCAGAGATACCGGCCTAAACCCACACCAGGTATCGATCAGCTCCTGATCGTACATGGCTGGCAGGGTCTCCCAGGTGCCGCGTAGAAGCTCAAAAACTCCGCCGGCGGTCATGCGACCATCGAAGCCTTTTTCTTCCATCGTCGCGCCCACCACGATTTGACCCGCGTTTTTAGGTGCCAGATAGACATCCGGGGCGCGGATCACGTGGGTGCATAAGGGCGGCTCACCGAGTTCGATCGCGAGCATCTGACCTTTGACAGGGCGCACATGAGGTCGATCATCCCCAGACAGGCCGTCGATTTGTCGAAGCCACGCGCCTGGGGCAACGATCAGTTTTTTGCATAATACAGGACCGGCAGACGTGTGGAGTTCGAAGCCTACGGGCTTGAAGTCGATCTTCTGAACATTCACTCCCTCCCTCAAAACCCCGCCAGCCCGCTTGAACGCCTCGACAAGCGCCGTCAGAAGCAGGCCTGTGTCCACCTGATGGTCGCCCGGGATAAATAAACCTCCGGGGGTTGTGGGCGATATTCCAGGCTCCAGCTCACGCAGGGCCTCGGAGCTCAGTCGTTGCACGTCAAGCTTGAGTTCTTGATGGTAGGTGTTGAGCCGATTGATGACTTCCAAGTCGTCGCGATCCAGCGCGACAACCAAGGTGCCTTCGGTTCGGTAGTCGATATTGATGCCCGACGCGGCCTCAAGTTCAGCCGCAAAATTCGGCCATAACGCCATGCTCTGGCGGCCGATGGCGAGCAATTCTTCTTCCTCCCAACGGACCTCGGCGGTGGGCGCAAGCATGCCCGCCGCGGCCGTCGACGCACCTGCGCCGGCGACGTCGCGTTCAAGAATCGTCACCTCGACCCCTTGTCGAGCAAGGAGCCATGCGGCTCCAAGGCTTGCTACTCCGGCACCGACGATGACAACTTCATGCATGATTTTTACTTGGAAAGAAGGGCTTCCAGACGTTCGCGAATCACGGGATGATTACGTACTACGTCCAATGTGATGCGCGCATGATCGTGCGCATATCCATTGCCAATAAGTAGGTCGACGTCTTTGCCCACGCCCTCGCAGCCGAGTGCGGCTTTCGAGAAATCAGTCGCCATATTGAAGAAATAGACCTTGCCCCGATCGCGGCATGGCAAAATCGCAGCCATCTCGGAATTCGGGACGTTGCAGGTGTTGATCACAACATCCACAAGCTCGCCGCCCGTCATGTCGAGCACGGCTTTCAAGACTTCGGTTGGGCTGGTGGCATCACCGGTCCGGAAGACGTCGATCAAGCCGGCCTGCTGCAATGCCTTCAAATTATCATCGCGAAGGTCGAAACCATAGACGGCACCAAAGGATCCCATCGCTTCGCGTGCCGCAGCAGCGCAAAGCATTCCGCTTTTTCCGGCGCCCAAAATCAGGACACTTCGTGCGCCTTCGACCAGACGTTTCGTCTGTGCCGGAGCGCCACAAACGTCCAACGACGAAAGGGCCAATCGCGAAGGCATATCGTCTGGCAGAGCCACAATCGGTGCGCTCGGCCACAAGTAGGCACGGCCACGAATATCGACCTGATCGGATTCCAGATGAACGTCCAGAATCTCGTCGATATGCAGTGGTGTGAGCGTCAAGCTGACAAGCGAAGCCACTGAATCGCCGACCTCAACCGGGCCGTCGTATTTGGGTCCGCGCTGAATCACGGTCCCGAGCAGCATGCCGCCACTTCCGGTCACCGGATTCTGCATTTTTCCACGTTGATCAACGATGCTTTTAATGCGCTCGCCGATCTTCTTTTTATCGCGACCAACCTCACCAATGATCTGATGAAAGCTAGCTGAGTCGATATTAAGCGTGGCCACATCGATCACGATTTCGTTGTCGAATGCAGGTGCAGTGTTATCGATTTCGATCGCGGCCTGAGGCAAGGCTCCCTTGGGCTCGAGCACGCGGTGCAGACCGTAAAGGTCTCCGGCTTTACGCAGCATTATTTTCCTCGTCCATCATAAGAATTGCTTCTTCAATCGCGACACGGAATGCATCACCGCGGGTCACCGAACCGGTTCGCCACGCGTCTGCCAATGCCACGATCCCTTCTTTTTCTGCCGATAGCATCAAATGGCGCATCGCGCACAGTGCCTTGATGTCGTCGCCCTTGGCGAGCTTCGTCAAAGACTCCATGTTGATGTCGCCGGTCAGCGTATTGAGCGCAAACCCAAGATCCAGATCAGATTCATTTCCAAGCACCGAGAGCATCAATTGTGCTGCTCCTCGAACAGCCGCCGGATAGTTATCGGCCGTCATCTTGGTTGCAAGGTCTTCCAGAGGCGCGATCAGTTCAGGTTCGGCCACGGCCCAGGTCGCGGCATCACACAAGGTTCGAACGACTTCCACTCGAGCGACCGCGTCGTCTCCGGCTGGGTCAAAAGCTTCCAAAAGCTCCACGACCAACGCCATCGTCGTGTCGTCGGGATCGGTCTGCGTCAACGGAAGTCCAGTGATACCGGGGCTTCCCGCCTCGTTAATCACACGAATTTCGTGCAACGCGACTTCGAACGCCAATTTGACCAATTCTTCGTCAGGCACCAGACCAGCGGCGACCGAGTATTTTGGATTGGTCATAAAATCGTTTTCGTCTTCTGGCTCGTCGATCGTTGCGTCGGGGTCACCACCTGACTGCCAGCTTGCAGCGGCAGCGACGGTTCCGAGCAATGCGGCGAACTCAAAGGCTTCGGTGTCGTCGGCGGCATCAAGCACACCGAGCACATCGAGCCATGACGGGGAACCGGTGACTTGGTAGGCGTCTGCCACCAAAACCGAATCGCCCAACCAGCCCGTATCGACCTCGCCAGCGAGCAGCTTCTTGCCGTATTTCGAGGGTTCAAGGAGGCCGAGCATCGCTGCATCGACGCCGTTCTTGATCTCTTCGTCGTCTTCGTTTCGAAGTTCCAAAAGATCGCCCAACATCATGTCGGCGCCAAGCAGACCGATGGCACGAATCACGTCGCGCACGTCTTCTGATGCTTCGATGAATTCACGCAAAGTGTCTTTGTCGTCGATTTCGAGCAGGCACATCGTGGCGGCAAATCGGTGTTCTTCCGAGGCCAGCGCCTTGCCGAGCAAGTCGTGTTCCCAGGGAACGCCAAGACGAACAAGGTCGTTGAGGACATCAAAGTCGCCTTCCGAGAGGCGATCATCGATCTCGTCGCTGACTTCATCACGAAGAACCATCAGGGCGACAAACGCCTCGAGTCCTTTGATATCTTTTCGGTTTGGCACATTCTTGTACCAGGCCTCAAGAAGTTCGGGATCGGCTACGAGTCCAAGGATGGTGACACCAAACGGGCTCACATCCTTGAGCAGACGTCGTTGTGGCTTATCCAACTCAATCTGGCGCGCAACAACGTCTACAAGCAGGCTATCGATTTCATTCATGGGGCTTTTCCGAGTCCAAAGGTTTATCTGGCGCCTCCTTATCACTTCCTTTCTGCAAAATACACGCGGTTTGCAGCAGCACTGAGTGGCAAGTGTCGAGCGGGGCCCAAATCTCGAAGTCATAACGTCAAAACCAATTTCGCAACATTTCGATGGCATTGACCGATAACCCCGTGAGTTGGAGGTTCAATGCTCGGGAAAAACCACGAAAATATCGTCGACTTTGTCGTGCGCGATAAAAGGTCAGTGCTCAAATTCCTTGGGTTCGACCTGCCCGACGACGTCAGCGTTGAGGCGGAACAAGGCCTGAACCTCACCGAGGTAGATCCTAAACAGCTGCTGATGGGCAAATTGTGATCGGAAAACCACCGACATTTGGGCTGGTGATCGAAGTCCAAACGACGATGACCCGCAAAGATTGGAAGGAAAAACAGTTCAAATGGCCGCATTACGCGATTGGCATTCGAAGTGCCCTCAAATGTCCGACCAGCACACTGGTCATCACACTCAATCCTCGAATTGAAAAGCTGGCTAGAAAACCGATTCAAATTGGCTTGAATTGCTGGTGGCAGGCCATGGTTATCGGTCCATCCAAATTGCCGCGTGACCTATCGGTCGAATTTGCCCGCACTAATCCAACGTTAGCGCTCCTAACGATGATGGCGCATGGCCAGACTTACACATCGCCTGAAACCCCTACAGCCATGTTGCAAGGGTTATGGGAGTCCGAGCTTTATCAAGCCCTTGAGAACGAACAACAACGCATCTACTATGACCGAGCACTTCAGACGTTGCCGCTCTGGATTGCTCAGGCCCTGACGGAGGACCCCATGACACAAGAATATTTCAGCCCCGTCGTGCTCAACTATGTCGAACAAGGTCGAGTCGAAGGACGCGAGGAAGGGCTTGAACGAGGTCTTGAAGCAGGTCTCCGCAAATCCATCCTCCTACTTCTCGACTCCCGCGGTTACGTGACCACCAATGACGACCTGCAACGTATTGATAACGAGCATGACAAATCGGTGTTGGAAACATGGGTTAAAGCCGCCGCAAAACAGGCAGAAGAGCCGTTTTTCGACGACCACTGAACGCTAATGCTCAACCAGGGGGCGCCATTGAACCGCATCATGACTCGCTTACTGCCTATTTTTTTTCTGCTGCTTCTAAGCTGTGCAGATCGCGACAGCGTGGCAAAAAAAGAGCGTAAGCAAGACAACTTACAAGTCCTCTTCATCGGTAACAGCCACACCTATGTCCACGACGTCCCGAAGATGGTCACTCGGCTAAATGACAGCCAGCCCGGCTCGCCTGGGATGACGATTCGATCGGTCGCTGAGCCAGCCTACACGCTCGAAAATCACCTATCGAACGACAAAGCCAAACGGACGATCGAGACTGGATTCTGGAATTTTGTGGTGATTCAACCAGCCAGCATAGAGCCCTTCAGGGATCCGGACGCGCAGGTATCGAATTTTCGAATTCTGGCTGACGCTGCTGCCACGAAAGGGGTCCCTATTCTTTACGGGATTTGGCAGCGCGAAGAGGGGCATGATTTTTACAGTTGGAAGGGTATGCCAGCGACTCCTGCCTTAGCTGCCGACAAGATCCGGACGACCAACCTTGCCACCATCGACGGGACCTCTGCGCGACTCGCCGCTGTGGGCGATGCCTGGGTTCTGGTTCAATCGAGACATCCAGAACTGAAGCTCTACACAGACGGCAACCACACCACCGTTGCAGGTGCGTACCTGGCAGCAGCAGTGGTTTTGCGGTCGATTCTCCAGCAGCCTTTGGCGGGTAATCCGCCGTGGGTGCCAGAGGGCCTTTCGGGCGAGGACGCTCAGCGACTCCTCGACGCGGCAAACTCGATTCTCATGGATGTTAATTAGAATGGTGGAGCACTCATGAAATTTGCCATAACTATTTTGGGCGTCTTAACGTCGTGGGGCTGTGACGCCTCATGTGATCATGGGGCATATTGCTCAGAAGACGGGTTGAGCATTATCACGTGCGATGAGCGGGGTGATCATGAGTATGTGACGCGATGTCGGGGAGAAACAGCGGTGTGTATTGACGTGCCATACGAAGCCATCTGTGCACTGTCGGCCACTCAAGAGCCTTTATGTGATGAAACCGAGCTAGATCTCATTTGTAAGGGAGATGTTCAGGTGATCTGTAAGTATGGATATCGGACATATAAGGTGGACTGTTCGATTGACGGCTTGGTGTGTAATCCCGAGGCTGGGTACTGTGTGATGCCCGCATCAACATCGATGTAGACAACCCAGAAGCTGCTTTGGCGAAGTCCACTCACTTTAGGATTCTGACTAGGGTGGCGGCACACGTGACCTAACGAATCGTGTATGGACAGGCTGACCGCTCACTGCTGACCGCTCACTCACCAGCGACCCTTGCGGCGGTCCGTGGCGGCTCGTAGTATCCATTTCAAATCTAGATGGAGCCAACGATGCGCAAGCCGCTAAATCTGATGGGCTGGGTGAACGAAAACCGTCACCTGCTTAAACCGCCGGTCGGCAACAAGAAGATTTGGGAAGACACCGACTTTGATGTGTTTATCGTGGGTGGGCCAAACTCGCGCAAAGACTACCATATCGATGCGAATGAGGAGTTTTTCTACATGATCGAGGGCGACATGTTGCTCAAGATTGTTGAGGACGGCGTCCACAAGGATATCGCGATTAAGGAAGGCGAAGTTTTTCTGCTTCCTCCTTACATCCCACATTCTCCCCAGCGATTTCCAGACACGGTCGGTTTGGTCGTGGAGTACAAACGCCCCGAAGGCACGCAAGACGGCCTGCGCTGGTATTGCGACGGGTGTGGAGAAGTCCTTCATGAGAAGTTTTTCCAGCTGCACGACATCGTCGGGGATCTGAAGGCCGCCATCCTTGCGTTCAAAGAGAACGACGCGCTGCGGACCTGCCAGAACTGCGGGCATTACCTCAAGCTGTGAGAACCTGGTGAAAATCGATATTCACGCACATATCCTGCCCGCGGGCTGGGAAGATCTTAAAGAAAAATACGGCTACGGCGGCTGGCTTCAGCTGGACGTGAAAGACGGCTGCGGCCGCATGATGAAAGAAGGCGAGCTCTTTCGCGTGGTCGATCCAAACCTGTGGGACCCTGACACGCGGCTTGCGGAATGTGCGGCCACACGCGTGGACGTACAGGTTCTATCGACCGTTCCCGTGATGTTCAGCTATTGGGCCGAACCCGAAGACACACTCGACCTGTCGCGGTTTTTGAACGACCACATGATCAGCGTCGTCGAACGTTATCCCAAGCGGTTTATTGGGCTTGGGACCGTGCCGATGCAGGCACCGGAACTAGCTGCAAAGGAGCTCGAGCGCTGCATGAAGCTTGGGCTGCGCGGCATCGAGATCGGCACCCACGTCAATAATATCAACCTGGATGACCGCCAGTTTGATCCGATCTGGGAGACCGCGCAGAAGCTCGGAGCCGCAGTATTTGTGCACCCTTGGGACATGATGGGGCAGGCCCAGCTTCAAAAATACTGGATGCCTTGGCTGGTCAGCATGCCCGCCGAGACCTCAAGAGCGATGTGCTCGCTGATGATGGGAGGGGTTCTGGAGCGTTTCCCCGGCGTGAAATTCTGTTTTGCGCATGGTGGCGGCTCGTTTCCGGGGACCTTGGGGCGAATCAACCACGGCTTTGAAGTCCGCCCAGACCTTTGCCAGATCGAGACCTCGACTCGCCCGAGCGAGTTTGTGAGCCACGTGTATTTTGATTCTTTGGTTCACGATCCCGGCACCCTGAAATTCCTGATGGATGTTGTCGGCTATGACCGTATTGCGCTGGGCACCGACTACCCGTTCCCGCTCGGCGAACATCACCCTGGCCTGATGATCGAACAGCAGAAGCTGCTGGCACCTGTGAAAGAGCGCATGCTGAGCGGTACTGCGCTGGAATGGCTTGGCCTTGAGCGCGCACAGTTCGAGACCGCCGAGAGCCGCGCCCACTCGAATTCGTTGGTGGACCAATGAAAGCGACCCTTCATTTTGTGTCGGGCGACGTCAAAATTGACCTGGAATCAGGCGTCGATCTGTCGACTCGGCTAGAATTTGAGGGCCAACAACCAAGCGCATTTGGGCTGCCACGCGCTTGGTCCGAAACCTTCCGAGCTGGCGGATTTGTTGGCGATACGCGGCTTGGTGGCGGCGTGAACTGCGAGACAGTCACGCTGAATCCACATGGCAACGGCACCCACACCGAATGTGTCGGGCATATCGTCGATGAGCGAGTCTACGTCAGCGATATCTTGCAGGACGTATTTTCAAAAGCGCTGGTCATCTCGGTTCATCCCGAGCCGATCGGGACCACCAACGAAAACTACGAAGCCCAGCACGCCGACGACGATATTGTGGTCACGGCAAAATCGTTGGCGACCGCGATAAATCAAGCTGACCTGAGCGGTTGGGCTTTGATTATTCGCACGCTCCCCAACCCAGAATCGAAACGCCACGCGCATTTTAGCGGCCACCAGCCCACGTATTTTACGCGGGAGGCGATGGCGCTGATTTATCAGGCTGGCGTGAAGCACCTGCTGGTGGATTTTCCGTCGGTAGACCGCGAGGACGACGGCGGCTTGCTGCCAAATCACCACGTGTTCTGGGACGTTCCGGCTGGAACCCACGCGTTCTTGAACGTGCCAAGCTCCAACACGATCACCGAGATGATTTACGTCCCAGATAGCGTCGTCGATGGGGTTGGCGTCCTGACCATTCAAATCCCTGATTTTGCGATGGATGCTGCGCCATCGCGACCTCGATACTTCAAGACCACTTTGTGATTAAGTCCTCGTCAAAAATCGATTGATAGATCGCCTCTACCCGCACGACTTCTTCGTCGACAAAGGGCGCGAACTCTTTTTCCCGCGCCCGTTTTGATAAGCGACCATTATTTTGTTTTAAGAACGAAAAAAGCAGGTCGACTGTGGAGGCTGGCATGTCGACGATTTCCTCCACCCGCCCCTTAAACTCATCGTATTTCCGTAGGTAAGCTGCCTCTTCAGGCAGATCGACCTCGATGGTTTTTTGAACACATTCAAATAGAAATTCGGCGTGTTTTGTCGCGTCAAAATACCGATAGAAATCCGCGGTATCGTTTAGGACAGTTACATTCATGTCTTCGGTTGGCTCCCATTCAATGCAGGGCAAAACTCGTTGCGAGTAGGACTCGAGGACATGCCGGTAGGCGTCGACGCGCTCTAGGATGGCAAACGAAATGGGGAAGACGATGCCTGGCGGATTAAACCCTCGCGACGTCAAAACATGATGAATCAGATAGCGGTGAAGGCGGCCATTTCCGTCAGCAAAGGGATGGATATAGACAAATCCGAATGAAAGCGTGGCCGCAGCGATCACGGGGTCAATTTCATTGGAAAAATCACCGGCGTAGTCGACCAAACCTTGGATCAAGCTGGGAAGATCCTGAGGCTTGGCGCTGATATGGTCAGGAAGCGGCTGGCGCATAGCCCGATCATGTTCCCCTACAAAACCGCCTTTGTCGCGGAGTCCCATATGAATAAAGCGGGAATCCCCAATGACAATGCGCTGAAGACGTAGAAGTTCATCCAGATCGAGCGGGTGTTTTCCTGCCTCGCCAATCGCCTGTCCCCACCGGCGAACCCGATCATGTGCAGGCGATTCACCTTCAATCACGTAGCTAGATTTGGAGTCTTTCAGCAGCAGAAATGCCGCGGTTCGAGCCAGAATGTCGCCGGGAATCTTGCCGACAATCTCGGCGGCCTTTTCTGCCAATCCTGCCGCTACAAAGGCGTCCAGAACCTCGGTGCGCCAGACCATCGGACAAAAAAGCGGCGTCCCAGGCAAGTTATTACGGACCCGATGACGGGACGATGTCGTTCCCTTGGTCGCCCACTGTAGTTTGGGGTCAACAATATCCGGGTATGGGCCTGCCGTGGCATCTGGAAGGTTGAGCTCGGTGCTTAAGAGCCACTCGTACAAAAACCAGACACGTCGGACGTTCTTGCTGCTCGGCGAGCCGTGGACCATCGCCTCGATGTCGCATGGAGACACAGCTTGGAAGAGGCGCTTCAAAATGATGAGATCGAGCCCTTCGTATTTGAGCGCAAACACGAGATGCCCTTCTAAAGACGGCGCTGGTTCATGGCGAGGCGTGTATAAGCGCCACCCGTCAGCGGCGTAGATTTTATGGCGTGGGCCGATCGCGCATAGTGTGTGAGGCAAAGGGACGTTAAGCTCGTAAGCGTGAATCAACGCGGCATAGCCGACGGGCAAGGCCTGTTCCGGCAGTCTGCTTTGTCGGAAAATGCTAAGTGGAGTTGGAAAGGGCTGCTTCATGAATTTAGACGCAAAATCGTGGATTCTTGTGAAAAACGCTCACGGTTTATGAATTTTGATATAAAAGCAGACATATTCATGAAAAACAACAATCCGACATGAATTACGATACAAAACCGTCCTTCTTCATGAAAAACGGACCTTTGTCTGTGACGAATCGACTAATCGCAATGCTGGGCCGGAGCCTGGCGGACCAATCGTAGAGCACAAGATGGCACGACTGAAATTCAACGAATCCGCGGAACGCGAGCGCACTGTCGCGAGCGTCCTACTCAAAGTCACCGAAACGCTCGAACCTTGCCCGGTGCTGGTGATAGACGACCTCGATGGGCATCTTGAAGACGGCCTGAGAGCCGCTGGATTCACAGTTACGCGTTGGTGCCGGTGGAAGGTTGGAGATCGTTCGGCGAGCGCCTGGCCGGCTGCTGCTGAGGTTCCGTTTGGATTGGTGTTGATGCGGCTTCCACGCATCAAAGACGCGTTCGAGATGGCGCTTCACGCCGCCGCATCCGTAATGGCGGCGGACGGTGTGCTCTACGTCGCTGGGGCAAATGACGAAGGCATCAAGTCATCGACAACGCTCATCGACACCGTGTTTTCAGATGCGCAGACGGTCGACACTCGCAAACATTGCCGTGTGGTGGCAGCGCGCAAACCCATCACCACCGACTTAAGAAAGACGTTGCGAAAATGGGAACGGGATATGGACGGCTGGATGTCCTACCCGGGCGTCTTTGCGAAAGGAAATATCGATGATGCGACAGCATTGCTGATTGGGACTCTGCCCGAGAAGATCTTGGGGTCGGCGCTGGACTTCGGTTGTGGCGGCGGCGTGATTGCCCATGCAGCGCTGCAACGCGGCGCGAAAATCACGATGCTGGATGCTGACGCCATCGCGCTCGAGGCCGCCAAACAAAACGTCGATCCTGCGACTGCGGTCTTAAGCGACGGCTTCCAAGAAATCGTTGGGAAATTCGAGATGATCCTCAGTAATCCACCAATTCACCGGGGCGCAAAGGAAGACTACACGGTGCTTCGTGACTTACTGGAAAAAGCCCCAGATCATCTGACCAAAGACGGTCAGTTGGTGTTTGTGGTTCAGCGGACAGTGCCGCTTAAGGGCATGGGGGCTCGGTTTACCAAGATCGAAGAGATCGCCGGAAATACCCGATTTAAAGTCTTAAAATGCACTTTAAAAGCTAATTAAAAGCTTTTGAGCCATTCCAGTTCGGTGCCGGTGATTTCCTGAAACTCGCCTACAGCCAAATCCTTAAGTTGGATTTTTCCGTAACGGGTCCGGTGTAAACTGAGGACCGGATGGCCAGCGTTGTTGAGCACACGGCGAACCATGCGGTGTTTGCCTTCGGTCACCGTCAGGCGAAGGGTCTGACCTGAAACCTCAACCAGATTGGCTTCGACGACACCTTCAGCAGTCTCGACACCCTCGGCCAGCATTTTGGTGAGGGCTTTTTTATCGACTGGGTTTTCGACCACGGCCAGGTATTCCCTTTCGATCGAGTGTCTTGGGTGCAAAAGTTTCTGAGTGATTTTTCCGTCGCTCGAAAAAATAATCAGACCGGTGGTGTCGGCATCGAGCCGGCCCACTGGATGCAAATGTCCCTGCCAACCTTCGGGCAAAAGGTCGCCGAAGTCTTCCCTGTCCCAGTTGTCGCTCATCGTTGAGATCACGCCTTCGGGTTTATGGAACTTCACAAAATCGGGAGGGACTTCCAGAATATCGCCGTCGATTTTGACGACTGAACCGTCGCTAATCTTGGTTGAGCTGTCGCGTACCACAACATCGTTGACCTCGACTCGGCCCTGTTTGCACAGCGTGCGCACGTTCGCACGCGAGTATTGAGTGCGATTTCCAATCAATTTATCGAGACGTTCCAAGATATCCTCACGCGCGCGCAGCTTTATAGAGATTGAGTTCCCCGGCCTTCTGATAACCGATCGCCTGATAGATTCGGTTGGAGGTCGGGTTGTTCAGGTCCGTAAACAAGAACACGCGCTCTTTACCACAGTCGAAATGTTTTTGCGTAAGATGTGCAACCGTGGCGCTCGCATATCCGCGTCCGCGAAGGTCCGGTGGAGTGTAGACATAAGAGATTCGGATACCTGTGGGCGTGTCGCCCAATGATGACGCCATCGAAACGATGTCTTCACCGTCTTGCCATAGATGCATGCCACCGCGTTCGACGATCTTTTGACCATCCGCGAGCAGTTTTTCGGGGTCGGAGCTGGCGGGCCTATTCATCGATTCCAGGCCAAACGCATGCGACCAGGTGCCCACCAACATCGCGTCATCGGGGCCCGCAGGCCGCATGGCTCCAGAGACTGGTCTTGGCCATACGATATCTGTGACCTCGTAAACACCTTGATGAAAATCCACCGAGCGTTCCCCGAAGTCCTCCGGTCGAAGTGTTTTTTCGATCGACGACCAGGCCGATGCATCGCATAAAAACTGGATGGCGTCGCCGTCGGTGGGGTACCAAGCTGTCGCGTATTTGGCCAACTCGACGACTGCCTCCGCGCTGGATCCATGCGCGATGGATATGGGATGGGGAACCGTTGCCATCGCGACGCCGACGACGGTTTCGCCTTCCTGGGCAACAAGCCACAGGCATTCGCGCTTGTAGAGGCCGCGGACCGCGTCAGAAACCACGCCAAAGATGATGTTGGTTAGGGCTTCGTTTTGAAGCAGGAAGGGCGTCGCTGCGTCGCGGAAGACCGATGGGTCGTCGAATCGTTCGAGTTTCATAAGCACAAACCACAATGCCAGGCTGGAGCCTGGCGGACCGAATCACAACCTGAGAAGCGAAAACCGAAAACAGCCGAAACCCTACCGTCGGTGCACCGCGACCGTGATTGGGGTGACCGGCCGCATCGTGACGGCAGGTTGAACCTGAAGCGGTTGAGTCATCTTCAGATCGAGATCGATCGATTGGGCCATTGTGGCCATGATCAAGACGGCTTCCATCATCGCAAAATGATTGCCGATACAGACGCGTGCGCCGCCACCAAAAGGCATGTACGCGTAACGAGGCAGGCTTTTTTCGAAGTTTGGATCAAGCCATCGTTCGGGGCGGAAGACCTCAGGGTCTCCCCAGATGTCCGGGCGTGTATGCATGACGATCTGCGAGACCAGGACCTGCGACCCTTTTTTGATTTTCCATGGACCAATCTGCACATCTTCCGTGGCGTCTCGACCAATGATCCAAGCAGGGGGAAACATGCGCATCGACTCTTTGATCACCGCCGCCAGATAAGGCAATTCCTTCACATCGTCGTCGGTCGCCATCCTGGAGCCCAGAACTTGATCGACCTCTTCAAAAAGGCGCTTTTTAACCTCCGGATGCTGCATCAAAAGCAACCAGGTGTACGAAACCGTCAGAGCGGTGGTTTCATGGCCCGCCAAGAACATCGTAATGACCTCGTCGCGCAGTTGTACCGCGCTCAAAGGCTCGCCGTCTTCGTCTCGAGCCATCATCAAACGAACGAGCAAATCGTTGCCTTCGGACGCTCCTTTTCGTCGATCGATCAGGTCGTAGATGATCGAATCCAACACCTTAATGGCCTCTTGAAATTCGGTCCGAGCAGGCATCGGCATGACTTCAGGAACAAAACGCCACGGTGTGTGGGTCATCAGATGAAAATAGTGCATCGACGAATCGACCGATTTTCCAACAACGTCGAGTTCAGGGCCCGGATCTAGGTTGAAGAGGGTCTTAACGACGATCTCCATCGTGAGGTTCATCATGTCGTGATGCAGCTCTCGGATGTCTCCGGTCTGCCAATCGTCCATATGACGTTTGGTAAAAGCGGCCATCGTTTCGGCGTACGAAGAGATTTGTTTTTTCTGCAGCGTGGGCGCCGCGATCTTCCGATGCCGACGCCAAATCTCGCCCTCGGCCGTAAGTAACCCCTGACCAAGAAGCCGCGATAATTCTTTCGTGACGATATCTTTTTGGAATTTGTCGGCCTTGGTGACCAAGACTTCGTGGATGGCCTCGGGCTCGCTGATCAGCCAGTTTTCGACTGCCCCTAAATAGAAATGAACGTAGTCCCCGTACTCACGCTGGAGGCGCTGCACAAAGGGAATTTGTTCCTTCATGAAGTCTACGGTCAGTTTGGGCGTTTCCCAGAGGGTGGGGCCAGGAGGGGTTGGTTCATCTCGATTCATCAACTTTTCGAACATGTTCGGGTCCTCCTGAGTGGATGTTGATGATGGTGCCCGGAGGCGTGAAATCAAGGACAAACATGAGCGATTTAGGAATGGCGTTGGCGGAGCTACTGGCACAGGAAGACTTTGTGCAGCTACTCTCGTGTGATTATGCGGTCCTAAACAAAAGGTAGAGTGTCATGATGAAACCACAACCCATGATTGTACTTGTTGATGTCGAGGCCGGCTCGACTTGGTTTCAGGCCGTTTTGGGCCTGCGATCTGCGCATGGCGGTCCCGAATACGAGATGCTGATGGACGGGGAAAGTCTGGTGATGCAGCTGCATCATTGGGATGCCCATGAACATCCGCATCTGGGCAATGAGACCGACCCATCACGTGGGAATGGCGTTATTTTGTGGTTTGCGACCGACGATTTCGGCGCGACGGTTGAGCGGGTGACCGCAGCCAACGCAGTGATCCTGGATGGGCCGCTCTTCAATCCGAATGGGCAGCAGAATGAAATCTGGCTACGTGGACCGGAGGGCTTTGTGATCGTGGTGGCGGGGCCGCGAGAATAGTTGATTTTACGAGTCCGTCGCAGGCAGCCCAGATAGGGCCTGCGGACCAATCGCAGGGCCAGGCGGGAGCCTGGCGGACCGGTCACATAATCACAGCCATTTTGTTGGACCGAAAATCGAAAATCGAAAACCGAAAATCGAAAACCGAAAACCGAAAACCGAAAACCGAAAACCGAAAACCGAAAACCGACGCCTGCATCAGCAGGCCTTCAAGACACCAAATAACCAGCCTTAGTACGACTGGCAACCTTGGATTTCACCGTCGTTATTTGCGCCCTTGGTCAGGCAATTATCAGCGGCGCTTTCGACCATCTCAAGGGTTGGCAGGTAGCAGCGGCCGTCGGTTCCGGTCTGGCTGATCCATTTGACGAGGCTGGTGCGCCACGCCCAAAGGACGGCCCCACGAGCGCTTCCGTTGGCGTTTTCTGGGCTGAAGTCGTCGTTCCAGTTGAAGAAGCTTCCGCTCCAATTCGTGTCTTCCTTAAGTTTGATCAGGGTCTCAGGCTGCGTGGCCATGACGGCTTCGAATCGACGAGCACTAGCGTACATGCATTTACGGCCGGCTTCGGTTCCAGCTGAGTAGCTGTAAGTTGGATTGAGACCGCCTTCCCATTTCTGCCAGAATTCGGTGCCGCTGAGGCTGAAGCCTTCGGTGACTGGGCGGTCGTAATCAGGCGTTTCAAGGGTTGGATCGATGACGATCATCGGGAGGTTCACGTTTTTGGCGTCGGCCCATGGATCGGTGCTGACGACCGCCTCGGGCTCAAAACCTTCGTCGGCGCCAGCTTCGAATGCAAAGAGTTGGTCGACTTCTTTGTTCAGGAACTGACCTTTGATGCGCACGTTCAACACTTCACGAGGCATCAGATCGGCCGAGGTGATGGTGTCGGTTATAAAAGCGCCCACGCCGTCTTCTTCGAAGATCAGTGTTCCGTCGACCGACGCTTCGGAGGCACCGTCGCCAGATCCCGAAACGGTCACGGCCAATTCATCACCGTTTACGGTGTCGAAATAGAATTCATCTGCGACTTCACCGACCAATCGGAACGACTCGGTCGAATCGGCTTCGTTAAATTCGTAGTTTGACATGGTCAACGCTTTGACCAAACGGACGTTCGATACGGGAGAGTCACACTTTGCGCCGCAAGCAGGGATCTCTGGAACCTCGTTGATCGCCGAGGCCAAGTCGTCGTCTGCGGCTTTGTCATCGGAGCAAGCGACCATGATCAGTGCGAAGGCTGGGATGATTGCGAGCGTCCAAAAGTTGCGATTCAAGCGCATGAGGTCTCCGATACAAGTGTTATGGCCGATGTTAAAGCAGAACTCGTGCCAGTTCTGCAAGCAAGAAAATCCCTCTATTCGTTGAGTTTAGGAGCTCAACGCATGGCCACGCGTCCTTCCGTGGCAAGTCCATCTACCACCTGCGGGATTTTCGTTTGGAAATGTGCGGAGATGAAAGGCTTGGGTTATAGTCGCGCCAACTCGGAAACGATGGATACGCCTTGAACCAACGTCTTAGATACTTTCTGGCCCTGATTTTCGTGGCCCTCGTTCAGACCAGCCTGTGGGCCCAGCCTGCGGACTCTGTCGACGCTGGCATTTCGACGGAAACCAGTGCGCCCGAAACCGATGCCGCCGAGGTCGTCCGGCTTGCCGAGGAGTCCTCCCGCGCCCAGATGGTGTTAACCACCGGACGAATTCGCGACTTACTGGCAAAACGCTTGGATCCGAGCGTCGAGGCCAAAAGTCTTTTTGAGGTGAGTCCAGACGACAAAGGTCCGTACGGATTTGAAGCCCTGCTGCAATACGTCGATAATCCTCGCCAACGCGTGGCCAAACCCCGCGACGAGTCCGAAGCCAGCCGTGTCGAACGTCAGTTGTTCGAAGCGCGCCTGAGCTTCCTTCGCCTTTCGGACACGAAGAGAAATCAGCTGCTTTCGGCGCATCAAAGTCAACGGGCGACCGCTCTAGAGAAAGCCCAGGCGACCTCGGATGAATTGGAACGACTTCAGATAATCCGCGATGATTTGACCGCAATGTTCCAAGGGAAAGGGCCGGGTTCGTCACGAGACGCGCTGACGATCAATGCGCTGTCTGAAAATGACGTGGTTTTAAGTGCTGACCGCAGAAAGGCCTTTCTGGGCGAGAAAGTAGAAGATCAAAATGAGCTTGAGAGTTTACGGCAAGAGATCGATGGCCTGCGTAAGCGTTTTTGGGAGGCCGACACCGCCGCCCGCGCCCTGCTTTTAGATCCGCCGCCCCCACCCGAAGTGGTCGAAGCTCCAGTCGTCGTCGAAGAGGTCAAAAAGATCGAGCCCGATCAGGCCGCACTTGAGCGACAAAGAAAGGCGGAGTCCGAAGCCGCTCGCGCGGAGCGAGAACGCCAGGAAGCCATCGAATCGGCTCGAACTGCGCGCACGGAATCACTTCGTTTGATTGCCGGCGAAAAGGCGCGGCTTCTGGGCGTCAAGGCAAGTCACGCCGAACTTGAAACCAAATTCATCGACGAAGAAAAGACGATTGAAACCTCAACCGAAAACGCGCTTTTGGCGGCGCGACAGGTGCGGGAGCTGCAGCAGCGTTCGGTCCTCGATGGCAACAAAGAAGCCGATGCCAACAAGCTCTACGATGACATCATCAAACAGCTTCGAGACGTTCGGTCGCAATTGGGTGAAGTCCTAAACGAGATCCAGACTGGCGACAGCCGGGTCGCGAAGACAGGGGCCTTGCCCGACGTTCCTGAACAAATCAACGTGTCGGAGCTCGCAGACCTGGAGCGCGTACATAAGGAAACGTCGGCGTCCGAAGAAGCGCTCAAGACTCGAGAAATCACGCTCCGATGGGCACGAGCGACCGCGCTGCGGGACGCGATGGTCACGGTCAACGATTCGAGACTTCTGCTGCTTAAGAGTGTGACGTCGGCCAAGCGTGACCAGCTCACTGGATTTGGGGCCCCAGGAGTGGCGCAGGTGGTCCGAGAATTCGAGCAGATTTCCTTGGCCACGCGATATCATATCCTTGCGCTACCGCGGCTTCTGACCACGCAGGAAGACGTGTTTATCGCCTCACCTATCGTGCTCGTTTGGCTGCTGATCAAGTTCCTCTTTCTGACGAGTCTCTTTGTGTGGTGGCGACGTCGGGCAGACAAAGAGATCGCAAAATTGCTTCATTTCTGGCGAGCGAAACGACCGCAGGACGACTGGACTCGACGGATTATCACCGCGCTTTGGTACTTGAAACGAATTCGCGTTCCACTGGAGTGGCTGGTCTTTTTGTGGGCACTCAGCGGTGGCAACGAATTCGACACCTGGCCTGAAATCGAATTCGCAAAAATCGTGCTTCTTTGGGCGTTGCTTGGGTCGTTTGTGATCCAACTTGTGGACGCGATTGCCGAGCATCAGGGCGACCAGATTGAGGGGACCTCGACCGACGCGCTCCGCGTGAAATCGTTGCGCCTTGTGGGAGTGACGATTGTCGCTGTCGGTTTGACGCTCTCGGTTGCAGAGGCGAGCGTGGGTCAGGGTGCGATTTACGGATGGGTTCGAAGCACAAGCTGGTTATTCGCGATACCCATTGGCATCTTGTTGGTGATTTGGTGGAGACCCATCGTTTTTGAACGCGCCGCCCGCATCGAAAACCCGAATCCATTCATCACCTGGGTCGACTCACATAAGATCGGCATCGCCGGGTATTTTTCGGCAGCCGCTGGCGGAATCTATTTGCTCTCCGAGGGTCTATTTCGATGGGTGTACGTGCAGGTCTCGGACCTCACCATCACCCGAAGATTCCTTGCGTATCTGTTCAGGCGCGAAGTCGAAAAACAGGCTTCAAAAACGACCTCTCATGTGCTCGATCGCAAGGTTTCAGCTGATATCTACGACAAGTTTGAACCCTATCTGGAAGAAGATGTCGTGATCCCCGAATACATGAGCAAGACAGTCGCTGAAGCCGCAGCATGGCTGAGCGCAGCCACAGGCACTGTCGTCGCAGTTGTGGGCGAGCGAGGACTGGGCAAAACGACGTTCCTGGAACGGGCGACCCAAGACATGGCCGACGGAACACATCTGTACATCGTATGTGATTTTGGTGGATTTCCGTCGCTGTTGAACAAGTTGAAAGACGCCGTAGACCTTCCCGAAGAAGCATCACATCAGGAGTTGCACGCAGCACTGGCGAAGAGTCCATTCTTGGCGATTTCACTCGATGACGCACACCGTCTGATTCGCCCCGTAATTGGCGGCCTCAAAAACTTTGATGCCCTGCTGGAATTGATTCGCGGCGCCAGTCAGCAGATTGGGTGGAGCCTGTCGATCGAAGCTCCCGCATGGCAATACCTTCGACGCGCGCGAGCAGGCCAGGCCTTATTCGACCATGTCGTGTTGCTTGAGCGCTGGGAGGAGGAACAAATCGCAGCGTTTGTTCAGGCAAGATGCAGCGCCGTGGGCATCAACCCTAACTTCGCCCATGTCGTGGTTCCAAGCCAAAGCGGCTCCAATACCCGTACGATCGAGCAAACTCGAACGGATTATTTTCGAATTCTCTGGGACTACTCCAGAGGAAATCCAGCTCTGGCGATGCAGTATTGGCGAGAATCCTTGTGGACCCGTGACGGAAGCGACGAGATCAGCGTACGACTTTACCGCCCGCCTGCGGCCACTGCACTTAGCGACATCCCGCCGACGCATCACTTTGTACTGAGGACACTTGTTCAGTTGGAACAATGTGATTTTGACGATGTGGTCAGTTGCACAGGGCTGAAACCCACTGAGGTTTTGGACGCGATCCGATTGGGAACGCACCGTGATTATATCGAAATGGATGGCGATACGATGGGAATCAGGCTCGGTTGGTACAGGGCAGTGGCTGACCTTTTGACTCGACAACACTTGCTCTCGTTAGGAGGTGCGTAATGAGTCGCATCCTTTGGCTCGTCGCCCTCATCGCAGCCTCTCCGTCGATGGCCTACGCCCAAGATCCAGGGGGGGAAGTTGTAGGGCAGCTTGGGAAGATCATCCGGTGGACCGGTGTTTTCCCGTCCATTTTGTTGATTGTTGGCACCTATTTTGTGCTGCGATTCATCGCTTCGACCGTCGATCGGCTGGGAAATCAGTTTGCGAACCAACGCATGCTCTTCCAGAAGATCGCGACGTTCCTGCAATTCATCATCTATATTGCGGTGACTATTTCGGTGATCGCATTGAGCGTTCAGCTTGATGACAAGGTCATCACGCTGATTGGTGGTACGTTTGCGCTGGCGGTTGGTTTTGCGATCCGCGACCTCGTCGCGTCTTTCATTGCTGGCATTATGGTCATGATCGACCGTCCTTTTCAGGTCGGAGACCGAGTGTCCTTTGGCGGGCAATACGGGGACATCACGGCCATCGGCCTTCGGTCAGTGCGCATGCAAACACTGGACGACAACACGATCACAATTCCCAACAACAAATTCCTGACCGACATCGTTTCCAGCGGCAACTACGGCGCGCTCGACATGCAGGTCGTCATGGATTTTTACGTGGGCATGGATCAAGACATCCCCCGCGCAAGGGAGATTGTGAGCGAGGCGGCACTCTCGAGCCGCTACGTGCATTTGCCTAAGCCTGTCGTGGTTCTGGTGAATCAGATCATGCAAGAGAACCTCATTGCCGTGCGGTTCCGGCTTAAAACCTATGTGCTGGATACACGATACGAAAAAGCGTTTGAGACTGACGTGAACCTGCGAGTCATGCAGGCGTTTCGAGACGCTGGCATTCAACCCCCTGCCATTCTGCATCGCACGCTCGACCTCAAACCCTCGCTTACCAAGTAGATCTTCGTCGTCCGTGGCTTCGAAACGCGCGGGCGCAAGTGGCACAACGATGAAAGTCCTGGCGACCATCGTCCTTATCACCCTCCCGTCGATCGCGTTCGCGCAGGATCCAAGCGGTGAAGTGATCGGGCAATTAGGGAACATCATCCGATGGAGCGGTGTTTTCCCGTCGATGTTGTTGATCGTGGGCACCCTAATTGTGCTCCGATTTATCAGATCGACGGTTGAGCGGCTTGGAAAGAAGTTTGCGAACAAACGCATGCTTTTCCAGGAAATCGCCACGATTCTTCAGTTCATCCTCTACATCGCGACAACGATTTCAGTGATCGCGATGAGTCTTCGGCTGGATGATACGGTCATCACACTTATCGGAGGTACGTTTGCGCTGGCCGTGGGGTTTGCGATTCGCGACCTTGTGGCGTCGTTTATTGCCGGAATCACGGTGATGATTGACCGCCCCTTTCAGGTGGGTGACCGCATCTCTTTTGGGGGTCAATACGGCGATATCACTTCCATCGGTTTGCGGTCCGTTCGTATGCAAACACTGGACGACAACACGATTACGATTCCAAACAACATGTTCCTGACCGACATCGTTTCCAGTGGAAATTACGGCGCGTTGGACATGCAAATTGTGATGGATTTTTTTGTGGGGATGGATCAGGACGTCGTGCGGGCCCAAGAGATCGTCAGCGAGGCGGCGCTCTCAAGCCGTTACGTGCATTTGCCCAAACGGATCGTCGTTCGAGTCAATCAGATCATGAAGGAGAACCTGATTGTCGTGCGATTCCGGGTGAAAGCCTATGTGCTGGACACACGCCACGAAAAGGCGTTTGAGACCGACGTGAACCTTCGGGTCATACAGGCGTTTCGCGACGATGGAATTCAGCCCCCTGCGATTTTGCATCGTACGCTCGACAGCAAACCCTCACTTGCCGAGTAAATCTTTGTCGTCAGTGGCTTCGCGATCGGCTTCGATTTGTTTATCGAGGTCAGTGTCGGCCGTGACGTCAACGGCGGCTTCCTCGGGCTCACCCTCGTAAAGCGCGGAGATTTCGGGAGGTTTGGTGGTTCGCACCATTGGCTCTGGAAGGTCCACACCAGCCTGCATCAACGCTCGATTAACTCGGCGGATCGCTTCGCTTCGAACCGCAAAAAAGTCGTGCGTGGTTTGGTCAAACCATCCGGTAAAGTTCACGTCCAATGTGTATGAGCCCACCTGGTGGATCAGCGCGGTTGGTTTGGGTGCGGCGACAACCCCGGGTGTGCCGGTAAGTGCCTGAACGCCAATTTCCATGACTTTCGCCATGCTCTGATTTGTGGCCACGCCCATCAGAAACTCAAAACGGCGGAGCGGATTCTTGGTGAAGTTATAGAGAACCCCCTTGAAGACCGTGGCATTGGGGATGGTCAGGTGATTGCCGGACAGGGTCATCAACACGGTTTCGCGATTGCTCAATCGAATCACTTTGCCTTCGAACTCCCCGATTCGAACGAGGTCGTTTTTCCGAAAAGGCTGCCGCATGCCCAACAAAATGCCCGCAAGGTAGTTTTCAATAATGTCCTGAAACGCAAAACCAAGGCCTACGCCCAGAATACCAGCCCCGCCCATAAGCGCGGTCACCAACGAGGTCACACCGGCTGTTTCGAGGGCCGTAAAAATGCCCAACAAGACGATCAACCAACGCAGCGCTTCGCGAACAAACTCTTGGGTGAGCGGCGCATCGTTCATACGCCGAAGCGGCAAACGACGGCGAACCAGATTCCCGAGCCACCACGCAATAATCAAAATCAGGAAAGCCAGACCATAAAGCGGAAGTGCTCCTTTGATGCGCGCCAAGAGTTGGGTCGTCTTTTCGTAAACTGGTTCCACACGCTCGGAAATCGCGACGTTTTGGGTGACCTCGTTGGCGACATAAATGACGCCATCCATCTTCTTGGCGAGCGCGACAGCCTCTGTGGCTGCATTGTCGTCGAGGGTCTCACCGTCGAGCGTGACAACGCCCTCGGTGAACGTAGCTTTGACCTGTTTCAACGCGGGGATATGCGAAAAAATCTTGTTGAGCTTCTGGCCTGGATCTAGGACCGGCGCGGGGGGAGGAACCAATGCCTGCGCGGTTTTGGTGGCGATCTGGAACGCGTCGTTGGCGATCGAGACCGCGTTGGCAACCGCGCCTGCCACGGCAGCGGCATCCTCGACTGGATTATTATTCGTTTCTTGCGCGAATGCGGTTGGGGAGACGAAAAAGAAGAGGAAAATCAAAAGGAGGCGGTTCGTCATTGAGTCTCTCTTATCCAATCTTGGTGCAGGTCTACGCCACCAGGCAATCCATGCCCTATTCGGCAACCCACCGATATCACAGAAGTTCTAGCAGGGACGCGACGAAACGCAATTCTCCAAAGACCGAGACAGCTCTGGCATAGAGCTTGCTTATGGACTGGGAGCGTGTAATCGTATGATTACACAGTGCACCCACACGGTTCTTTGGAGACATCAGATGCGCCACTCAGTTTTGATATTTTTGATGTTATTGTCGATGCCCGCTTTCGCGAGCGACACGCCCCCCGCAGATGCAAAAGTTTGGACACTTGGAGGAAGCGTAAACGCGCTTGCGCTCGGACGAGATCGAGACGCGATCCTAGCACTTGGTGCAGCTTTTCAAGCTGAAGTCGATGTCACCGAGAATATCCGACTTGGCTTTGGTTTGGGGATGCCCACCGCGGTCGGCATCCAACGGGATTCGTTGAGCCTAAGCGTTCCCTTGAGTGCGCGAATTCATCCTTCGGGTTGGCGCGACTCAGGTTTCTACCTCTTGGCGCAAATGACGCCCATGTATGCGCAAGGAACACTGTGTGTCATTGCCGAGCATTGTCAGGACCTTCCCGACGATCCAGCCAGCTATCAGATTTATGGTCTTGCCGTGAAAGGGGGGCTTGGCGCGCAGATCAATTTTAAACCCGCGTGGATCTTTTTTGACCTCGGGTACGTCGCCGGTCCTTTTAAGGGGATCGAAGCCAGCAATGGCTATCAGATGTCTGATGGTACATATACCGGTATAGAGGTGGCGCTCGGCGTGAAAATCCCACTCTAAGCTCACCAACAAAATCTGGTGTGCGCCTACCCCACCTTATGCTCCACACCCTAGCTCGCCATCCAGCAACATCGTCGCAATGCTAGCAATAGCGCCGCCGCACCGCCATTCTTTGCAGACATGGAGAAGGCTGGCACAACGATTGCTATTTGTAGGGTTGTGGTCACCAAAATGGATGAATATTTAGCCGACCACCTAATTTTGTTTTTTTTGGCTCGGAGACAGCGGTGCGCAACGCGATTTTGATCTTTCTGGTTTTATTCTCGATGCCAGCGTTTGCGGACGAAAACCCACCAGCGGAGAAGGTTTGGACGATCGGTGGTGGCTCGGATTTGGGTGTGCTGTTTAAGAATCGCTTCCCGGGCACGAGCAACATGTTGGCCTCGATCGGCTTGGCATTCCTGGTCGACGTCGACGTCAGCGAAAAGCTGCGCCTTGGATTTGGGTTGGGAATCACGTCCACCGTTGGTCCAAGCGTGAGCGTACCTTTGAGCGCACGGTTTTTCCCGTTTGGGGCGAATGATTCGGGCATCTATTTGCAGGCTCAGATGACCCCAATGCTCGCCTACGGCTCGCCCTGTGCGTGGAGCCATGAATGCGACGTTCCGTATCCCGAGGTCGACGAAGGCCGCCTCTACCGAGCTGTGGGCGTGGCTGCGAAGGGCGGCGCCGGCATCCAGATCAACTGGAAGCCGGTTTGGGTGTATCTGGACGCGGCCGTTATAGGTGGGCCGTTCATCGGGCTTGAAACCAAAGACGGCGATAAGCTGACGGACGGGATTTATGCGGGGGCGGAGATGACGCTCGGTCTGCGTTTTCCGCTCTAGGAGAATCCTGAACGACTAAGAAAACAGTTCGTCGAAGCACTTTTGCGTCTCGGAAATCATTTGCGGAAAATCGCCACCACAGGCCAATGAAGGCGGAGGTTTCTGCGATGTTCGACGATGATATTTTTGTGCCCGCAAAAATGCGTCCCCGAGAACAAACTGCGCCTTGAAGCCATCAAATCCTGAAAGCTCGAAAAACGATGGTCGCTAAAGCACCGACTCTTCGACGTTCACGCGTAAGAAGTTCTCGAGCATGAAATCCCAGGGCTCAAAATCATCGATGCCCAGCCCGCGAAGCACGGCGTTATCCAGCACCGAATAGAAGGGACGGCGTGCCGCGGCGCCCCACTCGGCCTGAGTGGTCGCGTGAAGCTTCACTTCCACATTCGAGAGCTCAAAAATACGTTGGGCAAATGCATGCCAGGTCACGCCACCATGGCTGACGGCGTGAACAATGCCGCCAAAATCGTGGCGGGCCAATTTGAGCGCGGTTTTTGCCAACGGCTTAACCCAGGTCGGCGAAATGTGTTGGTCGGCCACGACCGTCAGCTCGCCGCGCTCACGCCCGTATTTGAGCATGGTGTGCACAAAATTATGGCGTCGGTCGCTGTAAAGACCCGTCGTGCGCACCACGACGGCATCGGGGTGATTATGCATCACGGCTTCTTCGCCCATCCGCTTGCTGCGGGCGTAGGCAGACAAGGGTTCCGGCGAGTAGGACTCGTCGATCGGTGATTTATGGCCGTCGCCAAAGACGTAGTCGGTCGAAAAATGGACAAAACGGGCGCCGATTTCGCGACAGTATCGAGCCATCACACCGGGCGCGATGCCGTTGATCCGAATCGCAGCGTCGATTTCTTCTTCAGCTTTATCGACCCCGTTATACGCCGTGCAATTGAAGACAATTTTAGGGCGCCGGGCATAAAGAATCGTGCGCAGGGCGTCATGATCGGTCGTGTCGCAGGTCAACCGATCCACACCGTCTGCAGCGGCCTGGGCACAGATTTCAAAGCCCAGCTGGCCGTTCGACCCAAATACCAGAATATCACTCATGGAGTTCCTTGTTCGGCGCCCATAAACTCAGTCATCGTCGCCTGTCCTTGTTCGCTGATGCCGTCACGGACCAACACTTTGCCCACCGTCATGAACAGAATCTTGATATCCAGTGCCAGGCTGGCGTGATCGACGTACCAGACATCGAGGGCAAATTTTTTGTCCCAACTCAGCGAGTTTCGGCCGTTGACCTGCGCCCATCCCGTCACACCTGGCTTCGCTTCGTGTCGCCGGGACTGTTCCGGTGTGTAGCGGTCCAAATAGCGCATCAACAGTGGGCGAGGCCCAACAAGGCTCATGTCCCCGGCGAGCACATTTAGCAAGGTTGGAAGCTCATCGATGCTCGTCTGTCGAAGGAATTTCCCCACGGCCGTCAGACGATCGCTATCGCTCTTGAGCATGTCTTCACCGGGTCGTGGTGCCCGCATCGTTCGAAATTTTTTGAGGTAAAAGGGCTTCCCATTCAGGCCCGGGCGTTCCTGCACAAAAAGCACCGGCCGACCCATCGTGGCAGCCAATGCAACGGCCGCTGGCACGGTCAATGGTGCCGTCACCACCAACCCGACGCTGGCGCCCGCAAGGTCGATGGCCCGTTTACAAATTTTGTACGTCGTATTCATGGGCGCCAGTGTGGCTTGGTGTGTTTGGGTACGCAAGACGTGTTCGAAGTACTCCTTCGGCAGCCGGCGTTATCAGGGCTGGGCAGGATACCGAGTCACCGCGACGATTGGGTGACGACTGACCTAGTAAGTTGAAGCGATGCCGAAACACGGCTAGAGTTTCCCCGAAGAACATCAAAAATACGTATTTCGAGGACTAAATGACGCGAATCGTTTGTCAGTCACTCGCCCTCTTGGTCGGATTTATCCTGCCGGTGAGCGCGTTTGCACAACAGATAACAGTAGTAGACCGCACAGTTGCCCACACCGCAGCAACAGGTGCATACATCACTCAGGCATTGCCTGGCGCCTTCCCAACTGACCTGACTGCCCCGACCGATTACGCCGGTGGCACACTGCATCATCGTGTTCAGGTCACGGCGGTCCCGGGCACAAAAATCACGTCGTACCAAATCTGTCTGGTGCAAGGCGCGAACAAGGCATGCAGCGATTACAGCGCGCTTCAATTTGATGCCGCGGGCACGTTCATGACCACTCAGGCTGTGAGCGCTCTCGATTCGATCGGGATGCTCGACCTTACGATGCCTCTCGACAACGTTGAATTGGTCGCCCGGGATGCCAACGGTTACGCCGTGGATGCCACCGACACCATGTGGGACGGCAGCCCCGATTTTGCGCTCTATTACCCGTTGAACCTGACCTATCAGGCTGTGCTTGTGGCACAGGGGGGCGTGTTCGCGGGTTATCCTGGAGCAGTCACGAAGGTTGCGAACCCTACCTTTGGGCCGGCCCCTGGCGCGTATCCGAATTCGGTGAACGTGACTCTTTCGTCGGCCACCGCTGATGCCGAGATTCACTTCACGACAGACGGCTCTGACCCTGACATGACGTCGACGCTCTACGCATCGGCGATTCAATTGACGTCCAATACGACGATCAAGGCGATTGGCCTCAAAGGTGGATTGACCGCGAGCGATATCGTCAGCGGGGCATACACGATCACGCAGCCAACTTCTGGTCTGACCGGGCGATACTATAACGGCGTCGACTTTGCCGACCTCGCACACACTCGCGTCGACCCCACGATCAACCTGAACATCACCAGTGGTGAGAACCCGGCTCCAAACACCAACTCGACGTGTTCGATCATTTGGACGGGAACGGTTACACCGATCTACAGCGAGCAATACACCTTCACGACCGTTAACGATGACGGCGTACGCGTCTGGATCAACGACCAGTTGATCATCGACGACGCCAACAACCACGGGCCTGAAACTCATACCGGAAACATCACCCTTCAAGCGGGACAGGCTTATCCAGTCTGGATCGAATACTTTAATAGTGGCGGAGGCGGCGAGATTTCGTTCTCATGGGTCAGTGCAACTCAACCCGAAGAAATCATCCCTGATGCTGCATATGCCCCGACGGCACCAGCGGGCGGAACAACCGTGTCTTTGTTGATGAACGAGGACTACGAAACATGGGCTGAAACAGCCTCGGACCCCATCATCATGGAAGTTCGTCGTCGCGGAAACCTTGACGCTGCCCTTCGTGTCGAGCTCGAGTACTCGGGTGATGCGGTCAACGGCACTGATTACGAGCAGCTTCCAGCTTACGTGGATATCCCCGCGGGCTCGCTCTCAGCTCAGATTTCGATCCAGCCCATCATCGACGGTGAAGTCGAAGGCGAAGAAGACCTGATCGTCACGATCAAAGACGGCGCCTACACGTTGAACCCACCATCGACACAGACTGTGACCTTGTTGGACTTCGACGAAAACTCCTATACTCTGGCCGGCGAAGTGATTTACACCGGAACGACTTCCGGAAAAATCTACGTGCAAGCGTTCACAGCCGAAGACCAAGAATTCGAAAAACGCTCGGTGATCCTTACCGATCCCGGCGCGTTCGCCATCACGGAAATCAAAGAAGGCGTCTACAACGTGATTGCGTTCATCGACACCAACGACAACGAACGCTTGGATACAGGCGAAGTCTGGACTCAATACGGCGGCGCTGACGAAACCAAGGTGACGATTCCACCCACGGCAATCGATATCACTTTGACGCTCAGCGACAGCATCGTGAAAACCGAAGACGGCGGCGGAATTGGCGACGAAGACGGCTGCAATACCGTCGGTGGACAGCAAGGCTGGCTCGCCCTTGGACTTATCGGTCTTGTTGGACTCATCCGTCGTCGGCGACGTTAAAACGTCACGGCGAGGCGCTCAGCGCTCGTAGATTTGAAGCCTCGCGGAAACGCGGGGCTTTTTTGTTTGATCTGGTCGATGGGAGGTTGGTGCGCCATAGCCCACTGCTCACTGCACAAGCTTCGCCCAGGCTTCTTCAAGGTTTCCAGCCTGGCAATCTTGCAGCGCGGCTTCCAACACCGTTCGGCACTTGTCGGGTTGGCCAAGCCCTTCATGAACGCCAGTTTCGGCAGCGGCAATCAGGCGTCGCCCAACCACCCAGTCTTGCCCCCTCAAGCTCGCGCAACACCGCATTAGATCTAGCTCGGCGGCAAAGAGTGCCTCGAGCTGGACCTTCATTTCAGGCGTCGCTGCGTCGATGGATTTCTGGCGGAAGGTCCGGGCATGCCGGTGGTCGATGATCGACCGATAGATGGCCCAGAGCGTGGCGCCACCGCCAAGAGCGGCGATGGCTAATGCCAGAGGTAGAGAGAATGCCGGGTCTGCCACGATAAGCGTCCCGGACTATTTCTTGTTCTGACGCGCTTTGAGCAAGTCCCCAAGCGTTCCAAATCCCGTCGAGGATTCTTCGTATTCACGCGGTGCGTTGGCTTCAGCTTGCTGGTCAGCAATGGCTTCGGCGGAACGTTTCGTGAGCGCGATTCGACGTCGTTGTTTGTCGATCGAAAGCACACGAGCGGTGACTTCGTCGCCGCGCTTGAAGTTACGGTGAGCTGTCGCTTCTTTTGGAAGGTCGAGTTCAGAGCGAGGGATAAGCGCCGTGATGCCGCTGAGGTCCACAAAAACACCGAAATCTTCGACGTTTTCGACGGTTCCTGTGACTTCAGCGCCGAGCTTGAATCGATCCTCGATCGTGTCCCAAGGATCTTCGGCCGAAGCCTTCATGCTCAGCGAGATACGGCGTCGTTCCTTGTCGATCGACTGAATTTCGACCTGAACTTTGTCGCCAACACTTGCGAAGTCTGCAGGTCGCTTCACATGTTCCCAGGCCATCTCTGACACGTGAACGAGGCCTTCAAGGCCCGGGGTAAGTTCGACAAAGGCGCCAAAGGATTCGACTCGAACCACGGTTCCGCGGACCTTCTGGCCCTCGAAGAACGCGTTGAGCCCATTTTCCCAAGGATCAGCCATGGCGTCTTTGACCGAAAGGCTGATGCGCAGGCCCTTATCGGTCTGGTCCATGCTCTTGATCTTGACGGTGAGCTCATCACCCACGGCGACCACCTCTGATGGGTGTTCAACACGGCGGAATCCTAGTTCCGAGATGTGAACCAGGCCGTCGATTCCGCCCAAGTCCACAAACGCGCCGAAGTCAGCAAGCCGGGTGACTGTGCCCTGCAAAGTCGCGCCAGGCTGAAGCGTGTTGATGATTTCCTGAGCTCGAGCTTGTTTGGCTTCTTCCATCAACGCAGCGCGGCTGACGATGATATTTCGGCCGTTCTCGCGGATATCGGTGACCTTGAACTCGTAGGTCTTCTCGAGATGAACATCGAGATCTTCAACAAATCCCGCGTCGATCTGTGAAACCGGGCAGAAGGCACGTGCGCCGTTCAGGTCGATCTCGTAGCCGCCTTTATTCTTGCCGGTCACGCGGCCTGTAACAGGTGCGCCACTGGACAAGGCTTGTTCGAGCAATTCAATCGAACCGCCGCTCATCGAGAGTGACGTTCCAAGGCTGATGCCCTTATTGGTGTCCACGACAAAAAGCTCAACCGAGTCGCCGATTTTGGCATCGGGAAGGTCGTCCCCAGACGCCACACCCGTGACCTGGCCAGGAAGCTCAAGATGGACGCCACGCGCTCCAATGGACACGACCAAGCCGGTAACTTTGTCTCCAACCCCATAGCGAATACGCACTGGCATGGAGCCCGAAGCTTCGAGCATTGCTGCGAAGTCATCGGTCGAGCCAGACGTGTCGAAAGCCATCGTCTTCACCGGAGGGGCTTGGACCGGGTTAGGCGACGAAAGCGTCTTGGCCACTGGCGCGGCTCCTCGAAAGGAAATCTCAGGAGCTTTTGGAGCTGCTTTGATCTGTGCTTTTGGGGCAGAGGCTGGCGCCTCTTCGGTCGTCTTGCGACGAAGAATGGGGCCGTCAGGCCCCAGATTATTATCTTCACTCATGGATGTGCTCGAATCGATCAGATTACTGGTTACGCACGCGTCCGAGACGCAGAAGCGGGCGATTTTCGATGGATGTATTATTAGGCGGGCCGGTCAACGTTGCCGAGAGGTCCCGCCCACCAAGCAGTCCCAAGACGACCGACGAGAATTGGTAGAATCCCGGTGGAACGTCAGGGTCGGACAAGAGCGAGAAGTCTGCTTCGACTGACCACTGGCCGTCAATCTGTGATGGTAGAATTCGCCAAGGAGCACGCATTTGCTCGGGGTCGGTCACATAGATGTAATTTCCACCCGTGCGGCAGGCCAAGTCAGCAAATTGGTCGATCGGTCCGATTCGGCCGTCGACGTAAGTCGGCATGCAATACTGATTGGCCGTCAAGGTCGTGGCTGTCGAGGCGGTCTCGCCGTACACCTCAGCCTGACGGCAAACCTCGTAATTTTGGCAATCTTTGTCGGTGGTGCAGGTTCGTGCGCCACAGGCAGGATCATCTTGACACGCAGTGTTTCCGCCATAAATCGTTGGCAAGTCCCGAATCAGGGTGGGATCAACCTGAACGTCCAAATGAACGATCACAAGGTGAATTCCCTTGGCCTGAAGCTCATCGACCACCTTCGAATAGGTCGCATCAGCGTCGTAAACTTCGTTGGGACCGTCGGTAAACACGTAGAGAAATTTTTCGTAATCGGCGTATTTTGTGAGTCCAAAATCAGTCGAAATCACACGCATAATCGCTTGATACAGATTCGATGGCTTCGGCGCAGGATCGGGCATCGTGTCGATCAACGACTCACCGATCGAAAGGTCATTCACAAAATGGTCTTGGAGTTCTGTCGGTGAAACCAACGGACGAGTTTCTGCTGGCACTTTGCCTGCGAACCACCACACGCCCACTTGCGTGTTTTGTGGTGAAGCAACGCTGGCCAGGCCAACCATGAACGATTTGATCGCGTCACGGTGAACCCGCGCCGCGTCTGAAGCTCGCGCGGTATTAATAAGAATGTCTTTCACGCCTTCATCAAAAAGCGCACCCGAGTCCAGAGGCAATCGGCCCTCAAGCATCGCGGTGTTCTCGATCATGACGCCGACAATCTGCTTGCGGTCACCCAATCCAGAATCAAAATCGTTGCGGACGGTGTTCGGGATCAGCTCGACGCCGGTCTGAAGCGTGCATTGTGCGGGCGCCCCAAACAGGCCGCCAGCGGCACAATGAAAACCATTATCGCAATCCGCGTCGACCACACACGTGGTCTCCGGCACCGAAACACGTGGACGTCGGAACGCAATCGAGCCGGTGTCCACCGATGAATTCGGCAACATCTCACGACCAAAAACGAGGTCGCCGGCCACGATGGGGACGACGTCGTTGCTGGTGAAGATGAACGGAACTCGTTGTCGGGAATCCGGATCATCACAAGATGCAGGAATCGGAGGCAGAACCGAAAAACCTACAGGCAGGCGCTCAACGCCCGGTGGAGGAAGCTCAGGCATGTCAACGGCCGCGTCTTCCTCGCCCATATCCGGGGTGGCTGTGTCTTGCCCGACATCGGTATTCGTACCAGAATCCGGCAAGTTATTGGCATTATTGCTTGGACTTTCGTCGCTTCCGCATGCTGCGAGAAGGCCGGCCGTTAGAAGCGCCAACCACGTTTTCTTGTGCATCATATCGAACCCATAAACGTTTACCGCGCGAGGATAGCGTTCTCGGCCCTACAGTACAAGAAGCGGTCTCACCTCGCATGAGGCCTTTGACGCGCTAAGTCTGAACGAGTAGGAAACTGCCTATTGGTAGATGGAGTAAAGATGTTCCTTGAAATCGCGATGTTCCTGGTTGGCCTCGTTATCCTGTATTTCGCGGCCGAGACTCTGGTTCAAGGCGCGAGCTCGATGGCATTGCGGCTTGGGATCACCCCGCTGATCGTCGGTCTGACCGTGGTGGCGTTTGGCACAAGCGCCCCCGAACTCGTGGTCTCGCTGGCTGCCGTTTACACCGACAGCGACGCGATCTCCGTTGGGAATATTCTGGGCTCTAATATCGCGAATCTGGCATTGATTCTGGGTATCTCGGCCATCATTCGCCCGATCACCGTCTCCAACGAGGTGATCCAACGCGAATACCCTGTGATGCTTGCCGCTTCGATATTGATGGTCGGTTTGAGCTACGACGGCATGATCAGCCGATTCGACGGCGCGATGCTGGTCGGCTGCATGGTCGCTTACCTGGCGTATATGGGGGTGATGGCGCGCAAAGTCATGCGAACCGGCAAAGAAGAGGGAGCCGCGCTGACCGTGCTTGAAGATCTTGAGGAGCTCGGCGGGTTAGAAAGTGATGACTCCTCCGGAGCCCCTTCGAATGTCAAAGATATGGCGCGCGTAGTCGTGGGCATCATCGGGCTGTCAGGAGGGGCAAAACTGATGGTTGATTCGGCCGTCGTGATTGCGTCCGATCTGGGCATCTCACAACTCGTGATCGGCATCACGATCGTCGCCATCGGAACCAGCCTCCCCGAGCTCGCCACCAGCATTGTCGCGGCATTGCGGGGTGAATCCGACATCGCCGTCGGCAACGTGGTGGGTTCGAACGTCTTCAATATTCTAAGCGTTCTTGGGATTGTGGCGTGCATCAAACCCATCTCCGTCAGCGGTGAAGCCGTCACCTACGACCTTTGGGTGATGCTTGGAGTCACGTTGTTGGTTTGGCCCGTCATGTGGTCCGGCAAACGCATCGCCCGTGGTGAAGGCATCCTTTTTGTGATCCTGTACATCACTTATTCGGTCTGGCTTTTCGTCCGCTGAAAGTCTTGTGATACCTTGGTGTCCATGAACCGCCTTCTCATTTTTGCTGTATTGGTCTCGGGATGTTCCTTGTTCGACGACGTCGGACAAATTCGCTTCCGCACCGATGATGCCGGGACCGATTCATCGATGGATGCCGCTGATGTCGCCCATGATGCGACAATCGACCCAACCGATGCGGCCATCGACGTGGGGAACGACACCGGCCACGACGCCTCAGTCGATGTCGAAAACGACCTTGGCCTCACCGGCTGCCAACGAAGCGGATGTCTGGAAACCCAGTATTGCGACCTCGACACCAATGAATGCGCGCCTGCCGGGCCGTGCGCGACGGAAGGCTGTGCCAACGGCTTGGTCTGCGACTACCGCGGTCAATGCGTCACTTGCGCCAAAAACATCGATTGTGGTCTTGATGCCTTCTGTGTCGGCTCGGTCTGCGAATGCCTTGGCGGCGAGAACTTCTGCGCAAAACCCAGCGTGCGCAGTAACGCATGTGTCTCCGCGGATTCGCTCGAAGCATGCGGCGAGGATTGTCAGACTTGCCCGGAACCCCCAGAAAATGGCGACGCGATTTGTGCCCCAACGGGCTGTGATTTTGTCTGCCGCTCCGGATTTGTCGAGCGCGACGGAGCCTGTATTCAAGCCGGAGTCTACTGCGACAACCCAGGTGGCTCCGTCGGCGGTGTCTGCGATCCAGTGGCACAAACCGGGTGCAACGCCGCGTCGACCTGCGTCCTAAGGCCCGCGAGTCCTACGACACTCGAACGAGTTTGTTTGATAAATTCGACGCTGCCCATCGCGCAAGAAGGGGAAGCCTGCGCAGGCTCTTCCGGAAAAACCTGTGCCCCAGCACACGCTTGTGTCGCCAATATCTGCCGTCGCTATTGCGACCTGTCCAACGCTGCCGGCTGTCGTGAAACCCAGTACTGCGCCGTCGGCTTGGCACCCACACCAGGCCTGGGTTTCTGCAACGACGACTGCACGCTCTGAATAGACTTGCTCCGATCGCTTGCAACACCCACAACTTCTGATTAGTTATCTTGGCTTCTCCACGTTGTTTTAATGGGGTTGGTCGATGCGCGTTTTCTTGATTTCAGTCATCTTTTTCTTGGCAGGGTGTGACGATTCCACGGGCGATAGCTTCGTAGATGTCGGAACCGACGCTGACATCTTCGACTCGTCGGTAGATGTCGGGCTCGATGCCGCCACAGACCCCATAGACCGAGAAGTAGGCGCACGAAGTCCGCGAAATCTTCGATGCGATCCGATGGACGCTTTTTTATGCGTTTCTCCGTGGCCCAACAACTCGTTTGCCGTTGCCGACTCCACGCCAACCGGCATTCGCCTTGCGGTTCAGCAAGACACTCAAGCTCCGGGCGACACGGTCGACGCGCTCAACGCAGCCGACGGTTTTTCTACCCTGAGCACCCTCACTGTCACCTTTGAGGGCACGCTGGATCCGAGAACTCTGGGCGGCCCTTACGGTGGCGCCATTCAGCTCAGATTGGCACAAGCCGGCCCAGATTATGGTCAGGAAGTGCCTCTCAGAATTCTTGTCGAAACACGGGTCGTCGATGGCATGACCCAATCCCTGCTGGTCGCACATCCGCTGCGACCGCTCCACCATGAGTCCGATTATGTGGTCGTGGTGAACGACACACTCAAGAGCACGTCCGCCCTCCAGGCCGATGACCTCACCAAGGCGGCGCTAGACCTTGTCGAGCCGACCACCAGTGAACAATTCGAGCTTCGTGCCTACCACGCCCCAACCCGGGCCTTCCTCACCGATGAGGGTATCGACCCCACCAAGGTCCTGCGCATTTGGGATTTCACCACGCGTTCGGCGGCCAATATCGAATCATTCTTGCCAGCCATGATGGCGACCTCGGTTCAAGCCGTGAAAGACGGAGCAGTAAACGTCGTGGTCGACAAGGTGTTCACGCCCACCGGCAGCGACATTGCCCTGATTGTTGAAGGGCGCTTGGAAGGACTCCCGGACTTTTTGGTCGACGAAGCCCTGGACCCGAACGGCCCCACCGTTCAAGGCACCACAAGCTCACCGTTTCGGGTTCTGGTGCCCAAAGGCACTGGAGACTATCACGCCGTGATGTATGGCCATGGCACGGGCGGGCAGTTGAATGACTCCGCTTTTGACACGACCTTGGCCGGGCTTGGCGTCGGAAAAGTAAGCCTTGAATGGACGGGCTGGACAGAGGCCGACCTGCCACTGACGGCGATTGGCCTGAACGTGATGCTCCAGGGCTCCTGGCGATCGACGTCAAAATTGCTGGTGGCGTTGGCCCACGGTGCCGCAATTCAGGAGGCTCTGGACGGCGTCATCGGCGACCTGGTTTCGGCCGACGAGATCGATGGAATTGCCAATCCAGCCGCGGGACGACGACCCGACATGAACGTACCGATTTGGACCGGCGGATCCATGGGAGGTACTCTGGGATTTGTCTACACACTGGCAAACCCCACAATTAATCATGCGGTCCTAAATGTCCCTGGAGCTGCCTGGACACACTGGATTCCAGATTCTGAAACCTACAGATACTTTGAGTTGATCCTCAAACGTCACTATCCATCACGTTTTGAGGTCGTCCACGCCATCGCCCTCGCCCAGATCCTCTGGGACCCAATCGACGGGGGCTCCTACCCAATTCCAGACGGATATGTGGCGCTGATCCAGGAAAGCATCGGCGACCCGATCCTGCCCAACGCTGGCACGAACATGGTGGCGACCGCGCTCAACGCGGTTCATATCGGCAAAATCCTGCTTCCGATTGTAGACCTTGAAAGCGCAGAACAGGCGGCAGGAAGAACTGGGATCACCCAGTACAAAGTGACCAGCGACGATGCACTGGACATCCATGGTTTTGGCGCCAAAGACAGCCCTGCAGGCATAGCCGCCCGCAGCCAGATCCTCGGCTTTGTCGAGTCTGTTTGGGCGGGCGCCCCTTTGATCGAAACCCCGACAGAATGCGTCAACGCATCATGTGATTTCAGCAACTGACGCCCATTCTTGGGACAAAACCCAATCCAAAGCCGCTGCCGGGTATCGAGCACCGCCCGCGTCTGGTAATCAAGATCTTCGCGTTTCGCAAAAGGGGGCTCTTGGCAGAAGTTGTCACTTGCGTGGCGCTTCGCTTCGAACAACCATCCAAGCAACGGAGGTAGAATGAAATCGATGAAATGGCTTCGCGCCGATGGGAAAAAATTCAAACTCGCCGATGTTCCAACGAGTGGTTCGACCGACGTTGAGGGCAAGAAAATCAGCCGCGAAACGGCTGAAAGAATCACCGAGGAAAACCTTCTCAAACTCACCGAACTGCAATTCCTGATGTACGCCGAGCATAAGCAAAAGATTCTGGTCGTGCTGCAAGCCACGGATACGGGCGGCAAAGATGGCGCGATCCGCAAGGTATTTGGCCCACTGAACCCACAAGGCGTGCGAATTCAGTCGTTCAAAAGGCCCACAGCCACTGAGCTCTCGCATGACTTCCTGTGGCGCGTTCATGCGCACTCCCCCGCGAAAGGCCATATTCAGATCTTCAACCGCAGCCACTACGAGGACGTCCTTGTCGTTCGCGTGCACGATCTCGTGCCCGAAAAACAATGGCGCGGACGTTATGAACATATTCGTAACTTCGAGTCCTTATTGGTCGATGAAGGCACGACGATTCTGAAATTCATGCTGCATATCTCCAAAGACGAACAAAAAGAACGCCTCGAAGCGCGGCTTTCTGATCCGACGCGGCTTTGGAAATTCGAAAAGGGTGACCTCACGGAGCGCCTGCATTGGGATGAATACCAAGCCGCCTATGAAGAGGCGATCCGCGAAACCTCCACCAAGAGCGCCCCTTGGTATGTGATTCCAGCCGACCGAAAGTGGTATCGAAATTACGCGATCTCCACGATCCTTCGTGAGACCCTTGAGTCACTCAAGATGAAGTTCCCTGAGCCCGAAGAAGGTCTTTCCGAGATCGTGGTGGAGTAGCGATGTTAGACGAAACACCTGTGTTCTTGATGAGTCCTCCCCGCAAGGATTGGACGATTCGAGGCCGCTCCAATCGTAATTCTCAAGACGCCGATGCGCCCGACCCAGACGAGGCTCGGCAGGAATGGACGCGGCTCGCCAACGCCATCGTTGCGGCAGGCGGCGAGGTCGTGGTCATTCCCCCCAACCCAAAACTAAACCTCACCGGCTTGCCCTACACCGCAGAAGCCGGCGAGTTCTTCCTGCGTGGGCCCAAGCACCACTTCATCTTGCCGCGAATGAGCACGACGCATCGACGCGACGAGGCGCATTGGATCGGGCTTTTTGTGGAACAGCATCTGGATTGTGTGACCGAGCGGCCACGCGCGATCTGGGAAGCTCAGGGCGATTGCATTCGAATTCTGGGCGGGGCGGGCATCATTCACACGTTCGGCAGCGGAAAGCTGGGACGGACGCAGGCAAAGGCCTACCAACAGGTGGCCTGGCGGCTAAGCCCCCAACATATCCAAATTCATTTTCATGCGGACCCTTGGTTCCACGGAAACACGTTCCTCAACGTTTTTCGTAACGCCTACCCCGCACGCCTTGGCGAACCAGGAGACCGGCTGCGAGAGCTTATGCTCGTTTGCCCAGAAGCCCTGATGCCTGGCGAGCTTGAACGTCTTCAGCGCTTCGCTCCCTCCGTCGACATTGTACGAATCAGCCCCGAAGAATCACGCGGTTACGACACGAACTCGCTTCAGGTCGGAAACACCGTCCTAGCCAGCGACACGTTGTCGCCGGTCGCCGAAGAAGCCTTTCGCATCCTCCAACTCGACATCATTAAACTCTCGTTTAACGAACTCTTTGGAAAAGGCGGCGGCGCCCCGGTATGTTTAACGAATCGCCTCTGGGGAATGCACCCATCGGCTGTACCCGAGGCGTATCGCTGGTCTTCGCAACCCGCGATCGAAGCCCATACTGACCTCTGAGGTTTCCGTGAAATATCTGCTCCTGATCGTCCTACTTATCTCCTGTTCCGACGAAAAGAAGCCGAGCGTTTCTACGGCCAAAGACGCAGGAGTGGACGCGACTGCCGACGTCAACGCCGTGATCCCACCTGAGGCAATCACATTTGGTGCGCTGGGTTCACTGACAAAACCAGAGGGAAAAGGGACGTTTAGATTCGGCGCGGCGACCGCTGCGGCACAAATCGAAGACGGACTGACGCAAAACGATTGGTATTTCTGGACCCTCCCCAAAGACGACGGGGGCTTGGAAAACGGCGAGGCTTTTGTGGGTGACGCTGTACGCGGATACACAAACGCCATCCAAGACGTGAGCCTGATTAGTCAGGCTCATTTAGACGCCTATCGATTTAACGTCGATTGGTCACGAGTCGAGCCCAAACGAGACGAAGTTAATGAAGCTGCCCTGACGCATTATTCCGAATTACTTGATGAATTAAAACGGGCCAAAATTAGGCCGATGATTACCGTTCATCACTTTTCGAGTCCGATTTGGGTCGATGATTTTCGAGAAGACGAATGCGACGCTGACACGCCTATCACCGATCAAAATCTCTGCGGTTGGGGCCATCCTCTGGGCGCCGATGCCATCATTGAAGAACTCGCCGAACACGCAGCATTACTAGCCCAGCGCTTTGGTGACCGGGTCGATGAGTGGTGCACTTTGAACGAACCTATCAACTATTTGTTGGCGTCCTATGGCATCGGTCTGTTTCCGCCAGGACGCAGTTATTTGTTGACCGATTTCGAAGTCCTCGTCGATATTTATCGGAACTATTTGCGTGCCCATATTGCCATTTATGACGCAATTAAAGCCAACGATTTAGTCGATGCGGACGGTGACGGAATCGCGGCCGATATCGGATTTAGTTTATCGGTTATCGACCTGGTTCCGACCCGAATGGGTTCCATCAGCGAGGATCCAGATGACCTCGCCGCACGAGACCGAATTGAATATATTTATCATTACCTTTACGTCGACAGTATCATAAACGGTAGTTTTGACAACGACTTAGACGGAACTCCAGACGAGGAACATCCGGATTGGAAGGGCAAGGTCGACTGGCTCGGTGTGCAGTATTATTTCCGTACAGGTGTATCCGCAACGCCTCCTTTAATTCCGCGATTAAATCTAATTTTCTGTTTCGACCGTTTCGATCTTGGCTCGTGTCTTGATCGCGAAGACGACACAAAATGGGTGCCGACGATGGGCTACGAATATTACGAGCCCGGCATCTATAACGTCCTCAAAACGATGGGAGCTCGCTACCCCGCCCTGCCCTTGGTCGTGACCGAAGCCGGCATCGCCACAAAAGTGGGTGAACGCCGCGCCGAAAATATCGTGCGGACTCTTGAGCAGGTGGATCGGGCGATCAAAGAGGGGGTCGATGTCCGCGGCTATTACCATTGGAGCCTGATGGATAACTTCGAATGGGCCGAAGGCTACGAGCCACGCTTTGGGCTCTACACCGTTGATTTACAAACGTATTCCCGCACCGCAACCAAGGGCGCCGAGGTCTATGGTGAAATCGCCAAGGATAGACTGATCACGACAAAACATCGTGAAACGTACGGTGGACTGGGCCCGATGACACCCGAGATTGAATGATGCGAATACGAATCGAACACCCATGCATCTATCTTGACCCTAAAGGCACAAAGACGAATTGCCTTTTAATCGAAGACGGCAAAATAGTTTCAACAGGAGCCAAAGCCCTATTGGGTTCCGTGGACAGAGTCGAACGACCAGAAGGCAAATGCGTGATGCCGGGGCTGATCGATTCCCATATCCATTTGTGGGGTCTTGGACTCCGGGCCGGTTCGGTGAACCTGCGCGGGGCAAAATCGACCCAGGAGGTTTATGGGCGACTCGCCGGTGCTCGACCGGTTGGCGGTTGGGTCCTCGGGAAGGATTGGGACCAAAATCTATGGTCTGACGGCCGAGAATTGTCTCGAGAAGTGCTGGATGAGCTATTTCCGGGCACCCCTGTGAGCCTTCGTAGAATTGACGGACACGCATGTTGGGTCAACTCGGAAGCTCTCAGGAGGGCGGTAATTTCGGACTCCTGGAAGCCTCCAGCCGGCGGGGATGCCTGGCGAGAAGGCGGAATTTCGACCGGAAGACTCAACGGGTGTTTGGTTGATGACGCGATGAGGCCGATCGAAGCCATCATGCCACCCGAGACCGAACACGATGACCTCGCCACTTACTTGGAGAGTGCACGGCTACTTCGCAGTTTTGGAATCACCGGGGCTCACAAAGCGTGGATGCCCGTAAACCGATTGCCGATGCTGGAGCGGTTGCGGGATTCTGACCGGTTAGGATTACGACTTCATCTGCTCTTCGACTGCAACGATACCCATTTGGGATCATTGTTGGAGCGCGGACCATGGGCCGACGATTGGATTTCGGCGCGAGGCATTAAGTACTTTGCGGACGGTGCCATGGGGTCTCGCGGCGCCGCACTCTTGGACAATTACAAGGATACCGACCATCCAGGTCTGGTCGTGGAAACACCTGAAACGATGAATCGGGACATCCCGAAATACGCGGCGTTGGGCTGGCAAATCGCCGTACACGCGATCGGAGACCGTGGAGCCCAGAACGTTTTGGACGCTTTCGAAAAGATTCCAGCCGAGGACCGAGCGAACACCAGACCACGACTTGAACATGCCCAGATGCTCGACGATCGCAACCTTGCACGTTTTAGCGAACTCAGTGTGATCGCAAGCCTGCAGCCGATCCATTTACACAGCGACGCGGCCTGGATCGACGAAGCGCTGAGCCAAGAACAGCTGCGCCGACTTTTCCGTTGGAGGGATCTGGCGTCCTCAACCCGGGTCTCTGGCGGGAGTGATTACCCGATCGAAGACCCGAATCCATGGCATGGGATTTCGGTGGCCGTGACCCGCCAACATGCCGGAGGGCAAGTGTTTCACGTGGAACAATGCCTGACCCGCACCGAAGCCATCGCGCTTTACACGACCGATGCAGCTTTTGCGGGGTTCGCCGAAAACGTTGTCGGTCGACTTGAGGCCGGCTTTTTTGCGGACTTCTGCGTTCTGAATACAGACCCGTTTTTGGCGTCACCGGAAGAGATCTGGGACACCCAATGTCTGGGGACCTACCTCAACGGCCAACTCGCCTGGGCTCCTACAAAAGTGTCCGGGCACCATCCAAATCTTTGACTGGGATGCTCAGCAGAACGGCCTGAATCAGGCGTTCGACTTCCCTACCCTCGATGGTCGGCAACATCCCAACCAACTTCTTTGTGGGTAGAATCGGCGTGTCGAATCGGCTCAAGAGCAGCCGTGCCGACGCTCGGATTTGGTCGACGTCCACGCCGTATGCGGCCTTCAAGGCCTCGTCGCTCGTGCGGACGCGCCACGTGGCACGTTCGGTAAGCCACTGAATCGTAGCGGCGATCACGTATGGCGAAAGATGTTCGTCCAAACCGTCATGACGTGCCAAGGCCCAAAGACGCGCGGCTACCTCAAGCAAAGGCTCGGGATTTTTGCGGGAGGCCAGATGGGAAACCAGAGTATGAAGTCCGGCCGGGTGAGTGGTCAGGCTCATCGCCTGGTCATCCTCAAGGTACTCGTCGTCTGGCATCACGATCATGAAGGCACGACGCAGGTGATCGCTGATGGCGCGGACGTCTTCTTTGGCTTTCGATGGTGCGATCGAGGTCGTGTCCAAGACCGGTTCACTTCGGAATTGCACGGGCAGATTGGATTTCAAAAGTTCAATCAAATCATCGCGAGCCGCGATGGCTTCGACCCAACGCTCCATTTTTTCGTATTGAACTCCCAAGGCCTCGATGATTGAAGGCTGGTTGGGCGCACGCTCCAATGCCCCCAAGAGGACCACTAACGCCGCCTGATGGAGACCAAGCTCACGTAGTGCTACGGAGAGGGATCGCAAGTATTCCGGCTCATCTTGAGGCTCAGACATCTCGACAAATGCCCGTAAAAATTGAAGAACTGCCAACCTTGAGCCCTTAGCCAGGGCGCAATGTCCGCGTGCGTAGGAAATGAAGGCGGGCTCCGCACCAAGGTCCAATGCGACCGCAAAGGTGGCCTCGGCTTCTTCGATCGCCCCTCGCCGGAATTGCGAGACCGCCAATTGCGTGTGCACGTGGGTGCGCGTAACCTCATCCAACGCAGGCTCGTCCAACAAACGAGTCCAATACGTCTCGGCGGCTGGATCGCGACGAGCCATGAGTGCATCTGCTTTGGCGAGTAACCAGTCTATTGAGTCTACGACGTTATTCTGCGACATGGAGCCTCCTCGTTGGATCAACGCCGCAAAGTCTTAATTACTTCCATGGTCGCCTCAATAGGGGTTTTCGGGACGATTTGGTGGAGTTACACGCCCGAGACAGCCCGTCCAACCTGGCAAGAAAGGCTCGGTGAAGCCGCAGACGACTCGCCCTACCCCTCGGTCGGAATGACTCGCCCACAGCGCCCACAGGTCCAGGAAAAACCCGATGGCTTTCGGCCGTTGAAAAGTCTCCCGGACGACGATGGTGCTGATGACGAGGCTCAAGGACTCGACCCAACAACACCGAGCATCCCCAAAGAGCGCGAACACGTGGCGGTTGAGATCACCGGATCGACCTCGGAACAGACCACGTGGAACGACCCTGAAAACCAGAAAGTGCTTGGTGATAAACGTTGGATGGCCGTTGAGTCACCCGAAGAAAACGCTCGAATTCAAGCTCTGCTGGACAAGCCCATGCCCAGCGACCCACGGGCCACGCCACTGGATCGGCGGGCATCGATTGAGTTGCTCAAACCGGAGGTCGAGTTTTGCGTAGAGACCGCTCGCAGAACCACTCCGGCAGCGAAGGGTCGACTGGTGGTGTCCTACGACCTAAGTGCCACCGGCGAAACCGCCGTGATTCAAAACGCCGACGTGGACCCGATCGTGGGTTTTGAGGGTGTGGTCGGATTACGCGAGTGCATCGTCAACCGAATCGAAGGCCGAACCTTCGAAGCTTCACGTGAAGGCGAACGCCTGAGAGTCGAATACCCGTTTTTCTTCGACTAGGACTATTCGCAAAGCGGATAGCTGTCGCCGCACGCCGCATCCCACGTTCCCGTCCCATCGGTACACGTGACCCCAGGCTGCCATTTGGCCCCATACCCCAAAGTGATCGGGGTAAAGAGCGGTACATCGCATCCAGCCGTACCGGTCCGAGACGCATATCCCAAAACCGGTCGCTTGGGGTCCGGACGGACCACACTGATATTCTGCGCATATTCCGGGCCCCAGATCGCTGCATAGCCCCCGTCATCACAGGCGCGCAGAACCACAAACATGCAGTCAGAGTGATTGCCACACATTT
>Ga0100385_1000139_pt1 | contig 96902 bp, 81 predicted proteins | sample CryGeymeta201509_FD_81543 | JGI IMG/M metagenome (GOLD analysis project Ga0100385, IMG submission 81543) | Groundwater microbial communities from Crystal Geyser aquifers in Utah, USA - Crystal Geyser metaG 2015-09 | ecosystem: Environmental > Aquatic > Deep subsurface > Groundwater | place: USA... | reverse complement strand
AACTCGTCCCTACCTACAAGGCGCCCGGCTTACCGCCTGGGAATGCCTCCAAGATGAGATTCCAGCGACTTTGATCACCGATAATATGGCCGGCTATTTCATGCAGCAGGGTCAAGTGGATGCCGTGATTGTCGGCACCGACCGGGTTGCCGCGAATGGCGATGTCGCCAATAAAATCGGGACCTACAGCCTCGCTGTGCTCTGCAAATACCACAATATTCCGTTCATGATTGCGGCGCCGCTTTCGACGATCGACCTAAACACACCGACCGGAGCCGAAATCCCGATCGAACAACGTTCATCGGTCGAGGTCACCCATATTCGTGGACAGGCCATCGCCCCAGAAGGCATCACCGCCGCACATCCAGCTTTTGACGTGACCCCAGCCTCGCTGATCACAGCGATTGTGACCGAAAAAGGTGTCGCTCAGGCGCCTTACGGCGAATCCCTCAAAGCGCTCTTCGACTAGAGCTTGAGCCCAAGCCGCTTCATCTCGAGCAACGCTTCTGCGTTTCCTTTGGCGTCGTTGACCGGGTGGTGGTCGTGCGTCGTTTTGCGCAGGTGTTTCCACGGGGCATAGGCGTTCATCTGCATTCCGCAATAGATGTCGCCAATCCGGCGAGCACTGTAGCCGAACGGGTTTTCGCCCACGTATTTGTGGAAATAATAGTTGATGAACTGCCAGTCGAAGGCCGGGTTATCCGAGGCAAAAACAGGCCGTCCGTTGCCGTTGGTCTCGACCACCCACGCAAAAAAGTGCTCCATTACGACTTTAGGATCTTCGAAGCCTTCGTGTTCTTCGCGCGAAAACCCGCTGATCGCCAGGGCATCAGGCTTGCTGGCGTCTGTAATCGGGGCCGTCTGGCCATAAAAGGTCTGGTCCAGCTCGTCGCTGAGTTTCACTGCGCCAAAACAAACCATCGAATACAAACCAGGCGCGGGCCCGTCGGACTCAACATCCACTACATAAAGTCCCATCTTTTGCTCTCTGCTTCACGCCTGTGATTGGTCCGCCGGGCTCCAGCCCGGCTGTGTCCGCCTGAGTCTGGTCCGCCGGGCTCCAGGCCGGCCGCCTTTTACACACGTCGACTCTAAAGGACATTCACAAATGCAAGCAACCGTGCGCGGTCACTCGCCGCGAGCGCCTTAAAGGCTTCCGCCGCCGCCGCGCCTTCACCACCATGCCAAAGAATCGCTTCTTCGACGTTTTTGGCCCGCCCGTCGTGCATCAGATCTTGATGTCCATTCAACCCGACCAGCGACCCGATCCCCCAAAGCGGCGGGGTCCTCCATTCCAGACCATTGGCGACACCTTCAGGCCGGTGATCCGCCAGATCCTCGCCCATATCGTGCAGCAGAAGGTCAGTAAATGGCCGTATGACTTGTCCAGAGAGTTCTGCGACTTCGTGAGCACTGGTGGTCCATTTTTCGACGTGACAGGAAGCACAGCCGACCTCGTTAAAGATCGTGTAACCGGGGTGCTCAGGCAGGTCTGGTGCGGCCGCGGGCATCAATAGCTGGGTGAATCGCGTCACAGCATCGAGGTCTGAATCGCTAAGTTCGTCGCCCGGATCAAACATCGCGTCCCAGCAGGCGGTTTGGTCGGCGGTGCATGGGCCGTCTCCAAAAAGGGTGGAGGTCATGCCCAGATCTCCCGCAAACGCTGCGGCATTTTGCTGTCGCAGCGAAGGTTGGCCTGCCTTCCATCCAAAACGCCCCAGAGCTTCGCGGCCTGTGACGGCATCGAAAACGACGTTCGCGCGACCGGAAATCCCGTCTCCGTCAAGGTCTTGCGGGTCGGTGAGCGCAAGGATTTCTGCGGCATCGATGGCCTCAAGCAATCCCAAGCCCGGCAGTTGTTGGGCGAGTCGTGGCGACATCACCATCGTGTCGGAGACTGGCCCGTAGCCGAGCTCGACGACCTGATAACGAGGACGTCTCAACACGTAGGGCGTTCCGTCGTCATAGGCACCGACGACATCTTCATGCGTCACGATGACTCGGCCTTCGCCCGGCGCATTTCGCAATCCGCGCGGCTGCAATTGGCTGCCATACATCGGCTCGGGCTCATCGCTCTCCGGAGCCGCCGACAACCGAAACAGCAATCCGACGCTCGCTACAGCAGCCCGGCCCGCGCCCACATGGCATTCAGCGCAAGACGAAGCGTTGAACACCGGTCCGACTTCTTCGGGCGACCACTCGCGCTCAAACGTGAATTGACCCAACAAAAACTCTCCAGCCGTCTGGTCGTCGAATTCATCGGGCACCGACCCCACCAAATTATTTTCCGTCGGAGCCTCCTCGGGGAGCTCCGTGTAAACACATCCACTTAGACTCATCATCAACACTAAGAATTTCCAAGGCATGGCATTCCTCCGTTGAATGATTAGTCGTTGGCCGCACAAGTTTTTGTGCGCGCCCGTGACAAATGGGGGTTTTTGATAAATCCTGCGCGCCTCGGAGGTTGTATGGGACTTTTTAGAACGCTATCTAGTGCATGGTTTAAGAGCCAAGGGTGGAAAGTCACCGGCGAAGTGCCCAAGGGCAAATACGTGGTCATCGCTTGGCCCCACACGTCGAATTGGGATTTGCCCCTGACGGTCGGCGTGTCCCAATCCATGGGGTTCAAGCTCCATTGGGTCGGAAAACACACGCTTTTTGAGGGGCCCGCCGGCATCATGTTCAAGGCGCTGGGCGGCATTCCTGTTGTTCGATCGAAACGGTCGAACTCCGTTCAGGCCATGGCGGACATCATCACGAATTGGGACGGAGACATGTTGCTGGCGCTGGCGCCAGAAGGCACACGCAGCCCCGTCGAGTACTGGAAGAGTGGATTTTACCATATCGCTAAAGCCGCCAACGTCGGGATTGTGCTGGGTTACTTGGACTACAAAACCAAGACAGGCGGCCTTGGGCCTGTGATTGACCCGTCCCTAGGCGCCAAACACGTCATGGATGAAGCCCGGAAATTTTACGCAGGCAAGGGCGGGAAGTTCCCAGAAAACGAGTCTCCGATTCGACTTCGCGAAGAAGCAACCGAGAGCGAAGCGGAGGAAAGCTGATATGGGAACCGCATTGATCACAGGGGCTTCTGCAGGAATCGGCGCCGATCTGGCGTCGCTTTTCGCCGCCGATAAACACAACCTTGTGATCGTCGCGCGGCGCAAGGACCGCCTCGATCAGCTCGCAGATGACCTCAAGACCAAACACGGGATCGAGGTTCTGGTGATCCCCGCCGATCTCGCGGATCCCGCGTCACCACGCGCGATCTTTGACGCAACTCAGGCCGCAGGCATCCAGGTAGACTTCCTGGTCAACAACGCAGGACTGGGAACCAACGGGAAGTTCTGGGAACTCGACGAAGCGCGTGAAATGGCGCAGGTGCAAGTCAACGTGAACACCTTGGTGCACCTGACGCGGCTTTATTTGCCGGCCATGATCGCCCGCAAGTCGGGACGGGTGCTCAATATCGCGTCCACCGCGGCGTTTCAGGGAGGCCCCTTCATGGCCACCTACTACGCCACCAAAGCTTTTGTGGTCACCTTTACCGAGGGCCTCGCCGGGGAACTTCACGGAACGGGGGTCTCGGTCACAGCGCATTGCCCAGGCGCGACCCATACCGAATTTGCCGCAATTGCGGGCAATGACTCATCGAGGCTCTTTCAACGATCGGGAGTCGCGACCAGCATCGAAGTCGCCACCGACGCCTATCGCGCCATGAACAAAGGCAAGACGCTCAGAGTTCACGGGGTGATGAATCAATTCGGCGTTTTCAGTGCTCGCATCACGCCACGCAAAGTCCTTGCGGCTGTGGCGTCGAAACTTAATCGGCCGCCGGGCTCCTGACCGACGATTGGGGTAAACCCGGTGTTCGATCCGTGTTCAAACATAAGCACGCTGTGATAGGGTGTGACCCTCCGATCCCAATGGCTCCTTATGGTGTACAAGAGCGAATTTTTAGAGCAAACCGTGACTTATTCGGGTGATGCCATTTCGGTGCGCTCACTCGAGGAACTCATTGGCGGCGAGCGACTGCGGCAGAACGAGCAGGTCGACGAGCTGACGCGTATGCATCAGCGTAACTCCGATTTGCAGTCCGCTTTGGTCCAAGAGATGGACCGTCTCCGCCAACTTTCGCAAGAGCTTCAAAAGTCCAGACAAGGCCAACGAAACAAGCTCGCGGACATGTTCACGTGGCTCCCGTGGGTCAAGAGCAGCGCGACCACTCGGCGTTCGATCGAAGACCTGCTTCGTCGACAATTCGAAATGAGCTCGATGCGACTCAGAGAGGCCGCCGACTTCGCCGATCGTCTCGATGCCTCAAAAATCGACCTCTACGATGAAATCGACCGACTGAATCGGAAAATTATCGAGTCTGCGCACAACGAAGAAACCGCTGCAGCCCGCGTCTTGGAACTGCGTGACGCAAAAGTCGAAGTCGAAGGTGAGCTGCTTTTGGCCGAACCTTCCACCAGCCACGAACGTGAACTCAGCGCGAAGCTCGATCGGATTCGTCGTTTGCTTGCCGAACACACCACCAAGCTCAAGCTCTACAGCACCGCCGAAGACCGGCTCGCCGCACTCAAAAAGAACACGCGGCAACTTGTTGAAACCATCGCCCACCTGCAGTCAGACATCACCCGTTACGTCACTGCGGCCAGCGAAAAGCTCGACCTTGTCGCCGGGCAAATTCAGGCGATCGGCGCGGCTGCAGACGCGGCGAACGTGGTACTTGAACTCAAGCAGTCCCTCGATGCCATGACCGAGTCGTTGAACCTCACGACCCAATTTGTGGTCGAGACTCAGGCCTATTTCCGCGACAACGTCGACACGATGATCGACGACCTCGACCTCTACGATGAAGAGACCGAATTGGCCTTGTCGCGAAATCTGGCGTTCAACGAGTCGTTCGATGAACTCGACGTCGAACACGCGCTGACCTCGGCCCTGGCAAGCCAGATCGATGCGCTCGAAGAATTCGACGACGAGGTCGAGTTTCATATCCCCGAAGAAGTCAAAAGCACATGACCGAGATTCTTCCCGGAACGCAGATCCCCTCACGGAATCTGGTCGACACGCAGGCCGACCTCTACATCGATAATTTTCGAAAGATCATGCGATCGGCGCGCCTGAATTCGCAATATCCCGACGGTCGCGCATTGGCGGAACACGCGGGCGTATTCTCGTCTCAAGTCCATCGCGGGCTCTATAAGGGCCTCGAAATTGATGAACGAACCGGCTTGCCGACTTACAAAGAGTGGACGCGCGCACAGACGGATATCACTCTGGCCGCCAAGCAGATCGTGAGCTTAGGATCCCGCTCGGCAATGGTCACAAAAGCCGCTCAGCACCCCGACTCGGCCCATTCAAGAAATTTAGCCCGATACGACTATTATACTGAGATCAACGGCACACAAATGGCCCCGCTGGGATCGATGAACGTGGTCGTCCGGCGAGTCGACCGCGATCGAAGGCTGGCTCATTTTCATGTCGTTTTGGATAAACTGGACGCGTCTGGCGTTTTTGTTCGTTATTCGATCGACCTTGCCCAGCAAGGTGACGCCGCCGTCGCCTCGGTCGATGGGCGAGATCTGGCCAGCCAGTCCGATAATTTCCACGCATTGATTTATCAGTTCACCTCGCTGGACGCCGAATTCATGTTCGTGAAATTGGCGTCCATGGCGGGCCTGCAGGTGGAGCGGGTCATCAAAGGCACCGTAGGTCCGTTTTTCCTGGATTGGATGCAAGCACCAGCGGGCTTGGAAATCAGCCCAGACGGATTTGTCGCCACATTTGGGCTGGATATGGCCGCCGTCGACGTCGAGGCAACCCGCAATAACGACCCGTTGGCGCCAGCCACCGATGAAAAGACCCGAGCGACCTACGCGCAAGTCGCATCCAAACTTGGTTATCGGGTCTTCAAAGACCGCAAATTTGTCTGCCCGCATGCGATGGTCGCCAACGTCCGCGCCTTCGCCGAGACGCGTGGTACCCGAAACGTGGTCTACGGCGTTTAGATGAACTTCTGATTCGTGGCGTTCGAGGCCATGGAAAACCAGGCCGAAACATGACGATCGACGCCCAACACGCACTCCAAACCGCCTCTTCCGACGCTGTTGTGGATAACCTTGTCACGCAATTTGCCAACCAGTGGGATTGCGTTCGAGAACTCGTTCAAAACTGCCTCGATGCGGGAACGACTCGCATCGACGTCTGGACCGAATACCTCCCCGGCGACGGTTTCAACGGAACGATCGCTCTCCATATCGACGACTTCGGCGACGGTATGGACGAAAACATCATCGACAACCAACTGACCAAACTCTTTGCCTCCTCAAAAGAAGGGGACCTCACAAAGATTGGCAAATTTGGCATCGGTTTTGTCTCGATTTTTGCCCTCAAACCCGAAGGCGTTTTATTGCATACCGGGCGGGGCGGAGAGTACTGGGAGGTCCTCTTTCATGCCGACCGCACATTCTCAAAAACCCAGCTTGAAAACCCGATCGAGGGCACTCAAATCACGCTCTTCTTGAAGGGCGATCGCAGCGCTTACCTAGAGGCGACCAAGCAGGTCCGGCGCACGCTTAAGAAATGGTGCAAACATTCTGAGACCGAGATTTTTTTCGAAGATCGAGAGGCCGGAACGTCGGAACTTATCAACGAATCCTTCGAAGTCAGCGGAGTGGGCGGCGCCCATCTGACCCCGGAGCCTGGAACCGAAATCGTGATCGCTTTTTACGATGAGCCCGAATACGAGTTCTTCAATCGGGGACTCACGATCGCCTCAACCACGATCGCCGAAAATGTCTTGGACGCTGAACGTGCCCATCGTTTTCGATACATCGGTTTTAAGGTCAAATCACGCTATCTTGAGCACACGCTCTCCCGAGATACCGTGTTGAGAGATAATAATTATCAGAGAGTGATGGCTCATTTGGACAAGGCTGCCAGCGGAATCTCCTCTGGGCTCATTGTCGAACTGGCTCAGCTGGTGGCAAAACCTCACTGGACCCCCGAAGATCTGATTGGTTACGGAAAACGCCTCCGTTTTCTATCGACAGAATACTCTGGCGTTGCCTCAGACAGGAAAATCTTCCGAGGGCTTCATGGTGAAAACTACAGCGCAGGAGACCTGTTTCGAGCCTGGCAGGCCGACGGCCGCATCCTGCTTGATGAGGTGCCAACGGAGCTCTCAAAACGGCTGAGCGAGGCGAATATTCCGGTCATTTTTGGCAGCGTGGGCATGGGCGAGTCAGGCTCGTTCCCGTGGTCGGCGCTGACCGAAATCCTCTTGTCCTACGCGAGCAAACACGGGGCATCGACTCTGAAGGGGGCCGTGATCGACTTCTTCTCGTCCTATCGCCCACGGATCGCCAGAGGCCTCATGTCGCCAAGGCAGGTCTATATATCGGTCAGCCTCGACGAAGAAGTCGCGCCGGGATTACTGCCTTTCTTGGAAGACACACATCGTGTGTTGGTCCGCGGTTTAGCCAAGAAACTCGCGCCCTTCACAACCTTTACGCCGCTGGATGCCGCGGCGGTGCCGATTTTCTTGGTGCAACACGCGCAGGTCGGACACCTGAAGCTGCCGCCGCAACACGGCTCGCTTGGCCAAGCCGGCGGTATTGCCGTGAATCGCGAACATCCTCATTTTTTACTCTTGTTGCGTCTTTATGAGGTCGAAAAGCAGCTGGCTGCTTATTGCCTAGCCAAGGCCTTGCTGCTGCAGGACGACAGAGATTTGATCATGGATACAGCGCTCATGAGCGCTGCAAGGGAGTCGCTATGAGTAGCATCGACGAAGTCATTGCCCGTAGCCGGCAACCCGGTGAGTTCAAAGAGAAGCGTCGCTTCACCGTGGCTCGCCAACAGGCCATCCAGAAGATGCGGAAATTCGCCCTCGCGACGCCGTACAATTATATTTTGGAGCTGATTCAAGCCGCGAACGCCAATGGCGCCGCGTACATTGATATTCGGGTGTCGGACAGCTCGACGATTCTGTCCTATGTGGGCGGAGGTTTTTCCGCCGACGAACTTGCTCAGCTCTTCGACTTCCTCTTCACGTCAAAAGATCGCCTCGATTTGGCGGCGCTTCGTCAGCTAGCTCTCGGCGTCAATGCATTGATGCTGGCCGAACCTTCTTCTGTGATCATCGAATCAGGACGCGGCACTCTGGAATCCACAACTCGAGTTGTCATCAGCGCCGGCGGCACGTCGGTTGAGGTTGGAACGCCCGAGTTTGCCCTGGATGGTACCTATATTCGGGCCGCAGGATTGATCCGATCCAAACTCGGTAATTCTCAGCCTCAAGAGCGAAACATCATCGAAGAGTGTTGCATCACCGCCCCTGTTCCTCTGCTCTATAACGACGATGCGATCTTTGGTTACACGACCACCCGGATTCCCAAAATCTCGGGTTACAAACGAACCGTCACCTTCGACGAAGGCGATTTTTACGGGGTGATCGGTGTCGCCTCGACCGCCAACCTCGCCCATTTCAGGATCCTTACGTTCGGTGTCTGGGTTCAGTCGATCGCCCATGATTTTGGAGGACAACAAAAGATAGGCGGCGTGATCGCGTTTAATAAGCTCCGTAAAACAGCCGACCATGCCTCCATCGTCGATGACGAAGTGCTCGAGGAAATGTGGTTGAGGTTGAGGCCCTACGTCGCAAAACTGATCTTTGGTGAGACCGGCGCAGCCACGTTTGACGTCCACCGATTGGGGGATCCCGCGACCATAATGCCCTTGGACCTGCGCAAGATCGCCAAGTCTACGTCATCGATTTTGGCATTCCCGGCTCATAAAGTCTCGACGCCGGGCGCAGTCGCGCTTGCAGAAGAGTTTGGCCGAGTCCTGCGAGCACCTGTGCTGATTTTTGGCAATGAAGACCCCAGATCGCTATCCGTACTCGCCGCTCCGACCCCTGTGATGTTCCCCTCGCTCACGCGGGAGGAACTCGAGTTTTTCACTCAGCCCCTTGCGCTGCCTCCTCCACCCCCATGGCTCGTCGACGCGACTCGCTTGGATTCCGTGGATATTTCTCGGTTCAAGACCGCTTTACTTGAGTTCGCAGCTTTCCCGCCGGTGGCAACGCTTCTAGCGGCCCTCCGTGAGGGGCTTGAGATCGCAGCGACTGTCTATATTCCCTCGGTTGAACCCGTTCGGGGACAATCCGTGTGCGAAGTGCGCATTGCCGAACGGCGGGCTTGGCTCGGCGTGATCTCGATCGTCGCGGGAGTCCACATCGTGATCGACCTGCCGCATATCACCTCGAGCGTGGTTTTGGAGGCCGTGGAACCCGGCGGTGTTTCGGTGGCGGAACTTGTGGCCAACATCGTCGTAGAGACCAGACTGCGTGAGATCAACCGGCTCATGGATTCGGTGCTTTCTCGGATTCCGGCAGATTCGCAGTCGACCAACGCAACGTCCATGATGTTGCGCCGCGCTTCGAGCAGCGTGATGTTGGCCCTGCGAAACGGCGCCAACGGCGTCACCAACGACTGGGTGCCCACACCCGACGCTCCCTCCGCGATGATGACGCTGCCGATCCTGCGCTCCCTTGGTTCTAGCGCTCTCCAGGGACAATCTCGAGTCACGTTGGGACAGCTCTCCGAACTCATGGATCGCTCCGGTGGACTGATCTACGCCACCATTCGCGGACAGCCTGCCGAACTTGACGGCATTGATCCCTCCGCCGTGATCGAAGTCGACGAATTGGAAGAGACCCTCATGATCCGCATGGTTGGTGAAGCTTCGTTCGTTCGCCTTGACCATCGCGACGTGTTGGCCGAAGCCGCTGGTTTTCAAATTCGCGATTTTGCGCTGGGACTTCGCACCTATCCCGATCGCCCGCTCTTGGTAGAAGGGCAGGGTCAGTGGTCGGACGAGGTGGAATCCGAACTTATCATCCAACTCAGCTGGCTCGCTTTTCGTAGCCGACGTGAAACTCAGGTCTCCGAGGACTACCGGCGTCATGCCCGGCGTCATTTGGCCTACTATGCCGTCCACGTCTCGCCTGAAAAAGACGTTCATAAGATCCGAAAACGCCCCCTCTTCAAGACCATCGATGATCAGCTCGCCTCGATGGACGATCTGGTCGCATTTGCCGCAGCGGCGCCGTCAAAACGAATTTTCATGGCCGACGGCTGGGCGGCCGACGCCGCGTCACTCAAGTCGATCACCACGCACCGGCCTTGGACCCCTGGCGGTGACCTGATCTTGGCGCCAAATCCATTTTTGGCTCGTTTGCTTGATCGGGTGGATTTGATTCGCACGGCTTCAGAACCCGATTCGTTTGACACCTCAGCCTCCGCGATGCCCCAATACCTACGCACGCTGGATGTCTCAGGACTCGGCCTGCGCGGCACGATCGGCATCCCGTTGGTCAAACAAGAACGTCCCCACGTCTCGTTTTTTGATCTGCTTCGTAAAGAGGTCTTCAACTTCGATGCGATCGCCGCCCATTACGGTATCTGTGGCGAGCTCTTTTGGGATGGAGACGTCAAACAAGATCTTCGACAGATTGAACGACTCTGCCTCGACCGTGCCCAGGCGCTGATTCATGAGCTGCACGCCTCGGTTGCCCGGGGCGACACCGATCACCGACAACGAGCGATTGAAGTCCTTTTGGACTACGCCTCAAGCCATATCGACGTGACCGAAGGAATCCTGCGCAGCGGAGACACGGCCTCGGAAATGATCCTGCAATTGCCACTCTTCGAATCGGCGCACGGAATCCCAATCCATGCGCGGCACCTGATCACGCGCCACCTTTATGATGCGAACCTTGGACAGCCCGATCACTGGCGTGAAACGATCTCCAACTTGGCGGGGATCGAGGGCCAATGGTTGGAACGCATGTGCGACGGGCGACTTATCAAAGCGAATCCGCGGCCCGAAATCTTGCCAAAGGCGCAGAAAAACAACGAATCACTCGTCGAGTGGGTACGCAACGGAATCCAGAAACTTCGTCCCGACGTCTTCCAAACTCCGGCATTCGAAGGCGTTGAGGCGGGCGACGGCGCGGCCCTTGTCTGGTTTCGCGGCGATCTGCGTACGGTCTGCGTGAATGTGGACCATCCGATTTTTTTTGCCGCACTCGGAAACGAACCAAATCGTAATGGCCACTGGCTCATGTTGGCTATCTACGCGTTTATGAATGACTTCAGACACGAGATCACCAATGCCCACGAGTTGGCGTTTCAAGCGACGCTCGCCCGCGAGATCATTGAATCATCGAAACGTGCCTGAAAGCAGTTGACACCAAAGAAACCCTCTCTTATAAACCGGCCCTCGCTCAGACGAGCTGCGCAGATAGCTCAGTAGGTAGAGCACGGCCCTGAAAAGGCCGGTGTCCGCGGTTCGAGCCCGCGTCTGCGCATCAGGATAAAAGCCCCGTGAAACCACGGGGCTTTTGTCGTTCTTGCCTCACCCACCCAATTCAAAAAAGTCACTCTCCCACACACCCTCACATACTTGCATTGGGGTAGGTCTTCGAGTACAACCTTCGGCCTGTGTAGTGGCTGTCTCTGCGCGTTTCTTGGCGCAGCGGACAAAATTGTTTCACTGCTCTAACCGAGTCCAGGGAATTTCACGATGACCTTTGGAAAGAAATTTGGCTCTCTCAAGCAGCGTCGCGCACTTGCGCTGACCGGCATGATCGGCCTTTTCTCAACAGCCGCTCTCGGCTGCGATACTGTCGCCCTCATCAGCTTTCAAGCTCGCGAATTCAATACGATTGAAGCGTTGGGCGTGACGCCCTTAGCCGGATCCTGCGATGGATCTGACGGCGCAGCGATGCTTCGATTCGTTATGATCGCCGATGATAATTCGCCGATTCGTCCGAACGAAGTGCTTGCTGGCGAGAACATCGACGTCACCCGCGATGACTTGACGCTGACCAACGGAAAACTCTTTGAGTTGCCCGATATCCAGTGCTCGGCTGAATCGTGCGTGTTCGAAGAATTCACCTGTAAACCAGCGGATGAAAGCTATCCAGCCTCTAGGAATAGATGCCTTCGTGAAGCTTCTGTCGACATCGACGGCGCCGTCCAATTCGAATCCGACGTGACCTCGACTCAGACCTTCGCAGTTCTGATCGAAAACTCGGGCTCGCTCGACGGTTGGTTGCCCAGCGATATCGGCGGCAAATACCCAGATCTCGATGCAGACGGTTTTGCAGACCCGACCGCAACCACCGACGTGAACCTTAAAACTTCTCGTGCCACCGACCGAACAGGTAACCGAAAGGTTGCTGTAGGTGCGGCGGCGCAGAAATGGAGCACGATCGCGAAGCTTGCCGCCGGTGAAGATCGCAAGACGACCTTTGGCGCATGGCAGTTCAGCGGCACCTCGACCGCTGGCGTTCAGTCGCTCGTGGCTCGCGTCACGCCGAACCAGCAAGTCTGGACCGAACAGGCCCTTGCGGCGGAAAACTCGATCGCAGAGCTGACCGATCCTGTCCAAGACCGAGCAAACGTCTATCAAGCGATGGCCGAAGTGCTCGAAAACGACCTCGCCGCAGCCGAAATCGCTGCCAACGACAAGACGCTCGTCGTGTTTGTCGACGGTCCCGATGATCTGCGTTTGAACGCGTACGACCTCGAACGCGTCATCACTGCTGCCAAGGCCGCAGGCGTTCGCATCTTTATCGTGCAACTCGACCAGGCTGTCGCAACCACAGATATCAGCGGCGTTCCGCTCTTCCGTGACGATCCTCGTTACATCGAAGATCAGGACAACTGCGCGAGTGATGCCGATTGCCGAAACTACGAAGAATGTCGTCAACCGATCAACTATTCGTCGACTCCAGGTGGTGCTGTAGAAAGTCCCGCCGTTGGCACGTACTGCCTGCCAGCCCGAGACGATAATGGACGCATCGGACCGATTCAGGACTACCAACGACTCGCGTGCGAGACCGAGGGCGCCTATATCTACGTGCCTTCGTCGAACGGATTGCGAAATCGAATGCAATGGCTCCCATTCACCATGGATGGCCTTTGGAAAGTCGAGACCGTCATTGATGCTCTCGAAAATGGTCAGGTCGCCGGCAAAGAACCCTACAAAGTTCAGTCGGACTTCAGCGTCACTCTTGGTGGCAGAAGCAAGACCTTCTCGTTCTCTCAGTCTGGTGATCCGCTCGCGGGCCCTCAGGATGAAGATCAGGATACTCGCACCGTTATCTTCTCTAAGTGATGACACGGGTCCTCCCCGTCGAAATGGATTTTCACATGTCGAATAAACTACGGATTGCCATTTGTGTGGCGGGAGCCCTGCTGGCCACCGACGCGCTCGCGCAGACCGCTATTACGCCAGCGAAAGACGCACCGGTGGCCGCAGAGGCCGCCGTCGAGGTCGCCGCTGAGGAAACCGAGACTGTGGTCGAAGAGGCTGTGGTCGAAGAGGCCGAAACAGCCATCGCACCCGAAGAGATCGTCGAGGAAGAGGTCGCTGTTGAGGCACCCTCCGAGAAAATGTCTGCGGACGACCCCTTGTATTGGGCCAAGCTGCGTGACGTCTACACCGTCCAGAAGCGCGTCTTCCAGAAACAGGGGCGCTTCGCTGCCACCGTTTATGGCGGACTCATCCCAAACAACGCCTTCGAGAAGTACATCCCGTTTGGCGTGCGGTTGAACTACTTCGTTCTCGAGAATATCGGCCTCGAATTGGCGACATCGTACGCACTCAAAGTGCCAACGGGCCTTGAGGACCAAATCAAAGAGGCGGCGCCAGGTCTGGGCGGTCAGCAGGTTCTTGTGGGTGATACCCAACTCTCACACACCAACTTTGGTGTCGTGTGGAGCCCGTTCTACGGCAAAACTGCTTTCTATCAGTCTGCGCTCAACTACTTCGATGTGTATCTGTTTGCGGGCGTCGGGCTTGTGATCACCGAAACACAGCCGGACTTTAACGCTGACCCCGAGAAAGAATTTAAGCCCGAGGGCGCCCTTGGTGCCGGTATGGCTTATTACCTGGGCGAGCACGCTGCATTGCGGCTCGATTTCCGTCAGTTTGTGTTTGCGAAAGTCGATCCGCCGGGTGGTGTTGCTACACCTTCTGAAGTCTCGGCTGGATTTGGATGGTTTTTCTGAGGATGGCAATGAATACGACTAACACATGCTTTCTTGCATTCTGCGCCACGGTACTTGCGGTCTCTGTCTCTTCGACGGCCCAGGCAGCTGACGGTCCTCTGCAAGATGAACTCGACAACTACTGGTCGGTCGACCGCGACCTTCCAGTGCTCGAAGACAAGCTTTACGGAAAAGCCGGCCGATTTGGCGTGGGTCTTTTTGTAGGCATGCTCTCAAGCGAACCCTTCTACTGGTACATTCCGGTCGGCGGGCGCGTCAGCTATTTCTTCACCGACCAACTCGGCGTGGAAGTAGGCGGATCCTTCATGGATGCCCCAGACGTTCTGGCCAACAAAACCGACATGTACAACTTCCTGGCGAGTGACCAGGGACCGGGTGGCTTCGAGGCCTCAACCGATCTCGACGACCGATTCCTCTGGCGCGCGGATGCGACCTTCGTCTGGAATCCGCTCTACGGAAAGCTGTCATTCCTCAACAACAAGTTGGGGCATTTTGACTTCAATCTTGCGGTGGGTGCCGGTGTCGTTTCAGTTGAACGACCTTCACTTGATCGGTCTGTAGCGACGACCGAAATTGCCCCCGAGTTGGTTCTTGGAACGGGAGTTCACTTCCTTTTCAACAGCCACTGGTCAGTCCGCGCAGACGGACGTTTTTATGTGTATCAAGGTGCAGAATCATCCTCGAATGAGGGAGATTTTCTCAAGCAGGTAGCGCTTCCCACCGAGTTCTTGCTCGGTGTGTCCTACATGTTCTGAGGAATAAAGCTCACCTAGGGTCCCATTTCAAGATGTTGGCCGTGTACGCACGGCCGCGCAGGAAAAAGAACGCATGATTTCGACGAAACTATATACGTCCCGTTCTCACCGACGCCTCGCAAAGGTCGCAGGTGCCGTACTTGCAGCTTCGCTTTTGATCGCTTCACCAGGTGCCATGGCACTTGATAAGAACCAGATCATTCAGATGTCCAAGCTCGGCTTGGATGACAAAGCGTTGGTTGGAGCTATCGATGGATCTGGCGATGAGCTTCAGCTCACGCCCGAAGACCTCGGGGAGTTACGACTTCAAGGCGTCTCCGATAAGGTCATCGAGCACCTCAAGAAGTCCGGTCGTGTTTCGGATACGGTCAAAACCACGAAAGTGCCCAAGACCACTCCTAAAGATGTCGCACCAGCATTGGGTGACGGTGTTGCACCAGCACCCGCTCCAGCCGATGGCGAGACCGAAGAAGAGAAAGCCGAACGCGAGCGAATCGCAAAAGAACGCGACGCCGAAATCGTCCGAAAGGCCGAAGAACTCAATAAAGAGAAAGCCGCCGCTGCGCAGCGTGACTCGAAGATTGAGCAGGTGGGACGTCGACTTGTCGAAGCCGAAGACCTGCTCGACTCGAACGAAAACATGGATGGCGCGCGCATCTATCTCGAGTTCCTTTCATTGAACCCCGAGGAAGGCAGCGAGAATTGGTACGAGGCAAAATTTGGCCTCGCTCGCGCACTCTATCAGCAAGGAATTCTTTCGGGAGCTTCGACGCCCTTGCTCGAGGTTCTGCTCGCAGGTGCCGACAAGAAGCACTTCGGTGCTGCGTTCAAGATGCTCGAAGATTTGACGCGTAAGATCGGCTACCGACCCCCAATTCTTGAGGAGCTCACACAGCTCTATATTGGGGACACCTCAGCCGAGTTTCAGGCGAACTTCAACTACTACATGGGCAAGTTCTTCTTTGACTACAATCGCTCAGATCTTGCGATTGAGTTCCTGACGAAAGTCCCCAAAGGCTCGCCCGATTATCCGGAAGCCTTGTACGTCATGGGCATCGCTCGTCTCGACCCTTCGGTCAACGACACAGCTGGCGCGCTCTACAACTTCCAGAACGCCATTATCGCCGGTGAATCCGAGCCAGGTGGTAATCAGGAAATCCTTCAACTCGGGTACCTCGCGCTCGCGCGAACTTGGTACGAAGTGGGCCTCTACGACGTCGCGCTCTTTTATTACCAGAAGATCCCGAACGCTTCGTCGCGTAACGCTGAAGCGACCTTCGAGACGTCATGGACCTATTTTCTTAAGAACGACTACAAACGTGCTTTGGGAATCTTCCACACCTTGCATAGCCCGTACTACTCACAATGGTATTACCCTGACCTCTACATCCTTGAGGCCACGGTTTACGTAAACTTGTGTAAGTTCCCACAGGCTAAGATTGCATTGGCTGAGTTTCAGAAGCGCTTCTTGGACAAACAACCGCGCCTGAACGAGTACCTCACGACCACCACTGAGCCAAAAGCTTATTGGGAAGCCATGATGGGGATCAAGACGCTTAAGGCCGACAGCCCGCTTCCTCGCATGTTTGCTGAAGCTGTGCTCGATGACACCGAGTTCTACAACACCTACACGGTGGTGCAGAATCTCCAGAATGAAAAAGCCGCCCTACAGGCCAACGTTTCAAGCCTGGGTGAGTTCGGTCAGAGCGTGCTCGACCGCGTGGACGAACAACTGAACACCAAGATCGAAGAGGGCGGCATTCTGGTTCAACAGAAGCTGTCCGAACTCGACAAAGAGCTGACCGACTGGGACCTCAAGGCTACCCAGATTTCCTTCGATATTGAATCCGAAGACAAACGTCAGCTTGAAGCACAACTCCTGAACAAGGCCCCGGTGGTCGCCAAGGCCGACACGGGAACGACGTTCCTCATTGTCGCCGACGATTGGCAGGCATGGGACTTCGAGGGTGAATACTGGATCGACGAGGTGCCCAATTACAGGAGCAGCCTCCGCACGGAGTGTATTGAACAATGAGAAGAACAGCGAAACTCGCCATTCTTGTCGCGGGCGTCAGCCTCGCCGGCACTTCATGGTCGCCTGCCTACGCGCAGGACGTATCCAAGATTAAGGTCAAAAAATCGGTCGACAAAAAGGCCGAAGATGAAGCCCTTAAGCGCGCGGCCGAGCGGTCCAAGCGCCTCAATAAGGACAAACGCGATGCCGACGCTGCGGATGCAGCCGTGGGCCCTGCGATTGACCAAAAAGCCTTCGAAGATCAGGAAAACACACTTACTCCTGAGCAAATCGACACGCTGAAGCGCAAGCTTGAGTCCAAGAATCGCGCGATGATTAAGAAGCTTACGAGCATCATCGAACGCGACCCTTACAGCGAACAAAAGCCTGAAATGATGTTCCAAAAAGCCGAGCTGCTTTGGGAACTTCGTAACTGGGAATACTTGCGTGAACGCGCCAAGTACAACCAGTGCCTGGAAGCCGCTGGCAAAGGTACCGTCGACGACAAAAGCTGCACAGAACCTGCGCCCGATTACGTCGAAGCTCAGGTCATCTACAAAGAAATTCTACAGCAGTACCCGGCCTACGAACGACTCGACGAGGTGATCTATCGCCTCGGCCGTGGTCTGATCGACGCCAAAAAAGGCGCCGAGGCCGTGTCGTACCTGCAGCGTCTCGTTCAGAACTATCCAAACTCGAAATACCTGCCAGACGCCCATCTTGCGCTCGGTGAGTTCTTCTTCGAGAAGGAAATGCTCGGAGCTGCACAAGACAGCTACGGCTCAGTTCTGAAGTACAAAGATCCTCGCCTGAACGACTACGCCATGTACAAACTTGGTTGGGTTCTGTTCAACCTCAGCGAGTACCGAGAAAGCGTCAATACGTTCAAGGCCGTGGTCGAAAGCTCCGAGAAACGCGTTGGTTTCCAAAACCAGGCGATCAACGACCTTGTGATCGTGTTTGCGGAAATCGACGGCGGCTGGAAAGAAGCCCGCGATTACCTCAAAGCCAAAAAAGGCGACGACTTCATGTACAACAAGCTCGGCCAGATGGCGGGTTTGTACGAAGCTCAGGGTAAAGACGAAAACGCCGTTGAAATCTACGAGTGGTTTGTTCAGGTCAAGCCTGACGACTCCAAGGTTCCACAGTGGGCTGAGTCGATCATTATCGCGAAGAAAAAGGACGTGAACGACGTCGAGGGTCTCGAGAAGCAGATGAATCGCTTCGTGGCCTATTTCGCCGAAAACGGTACCTGGTGGTCGAAGAACAAGTCCGACGCGCCTGCGATCAACAACGCCAACCTTCTGGTCGATGCGTCGCTTGCCTACCTGTCGAACTTCTTCCATCGCCGCGCACAAGAGAAAGGCGCAAAGTCTGACTACCAGAAGGCAGCAGACTATTACGTGATGTACATCAAGAAGTTCCCGAGCACGTCCGCCGCGTTCGACATGAACTTCTTCTTGGCTGAAATCCTCCTCTTGAACCTCGAGCAGCCTGAGCAGGCCGCCGTTCAGTACCAAAAGGTGGTCGACCTTTATAAGGCCGACAAGATCCCAGAGGGCGTCAAGAAAGAAGATGCCATCGCGATTGCCAAGGACTCCGCTTACGCGATTGTGTCCGCCTATAATGAACTCGTGAAGACCAACCATCCTGACTCGATTCTTGTCGAGATGGCGAAATACGACGAGAGCAAGCGGGCTAAGCAAGCGACGAACCAACGTGCAGAGTCCGTTGATGCACCGCCGATCCCCACGACTCCCCTTCTGAAATATGAAGAGAAATTCGTTGAGGCCAGCGACCAGTACGCCGAAATGTTCCCCAAAGAAGAGGTCACCCCGACCGTCGACTTCGTGGCGGCTGAGGTCTACAAGAGCCGTGGACAGTACGATAAGTGCATTCCACGCTACGAAAGCATCATCACGAATGCTCCCAAGCACCGTTACGCCAGCTTTGCCGGTAACAGCCTCCTTGAGGCCAACTACCGACTCAAGAAGTGGGACGAAGTCGAGAAATGGGCACGTCACTTGTACGACAACAAGATTTTCGACGTTACACCCAAAGAAAAGCTGCAGTCGGCTATCGCTTACGCAATCAATCAGCGCGCCATCGACCTCAAGGGCAACAAAGAGTTCGATCGTGCTGCCAAAGAATTGCTTCGTCTTGCCGATGAGTTCCCAGAATCCGAATTGGCTCCTGGTGCGCTATTCAATGCCGCTGCCATCTTTGAAGCTGGTAATCAGACGAAGGACGCGCTTGCGACCTACACACGTGTCGTTGAGAAATATCCTAAGAACTTGAATGCCCCTCAGGCTATTTTCGTCATGGGTGCCATCTACGAATCACGCGCTGACTTTGCCAACGCTGCTGAATACTTCGCCCGGATGGGAACCAACTCCAAGTACATCAACGAGAAGGGCGACGAGGTCGAATACAAAGACCACGCACAGGCACCTGACGCGGTGTACAACTCGGGCGTTTTGCTTGAGGCCATGGAGAAATGGGACGACTCAATCGTCGCCTACGAAAAATACATGAAGGCGTATCCAGATCGTGAAAATATCCACGATGTTTCACTGCACCTGGCCTACCTGGAGCGTGAGAAAAAGGACTGGAAGAAGGCCCGAACACGTTTCGAAGACTTCGTGAAGCGCAAGGACGTCAAGGATGTCGAGAAGGTCGAAATCTACGACCAGCTCGGTTTGCTTGCCGCCGAGCTCAAAGACAAGAACTGGGAAAAGGTTCAAGACGACTACTTCACCAAATCTGTCGAAACATGGAAGAAGCTCGAAGACGCAGACAAAAAGAAAACCAGCTACTACGCGGCAGAAGGTCGTTTCCTTCAGGCTGAGCGTATCTACGCTGACTTTGCGAAGACCAAGCTTGGCTTCCCGATGAGTGCCCTGCAGAAGAGCCTGATGAAAAAGGGTGAACTTGAGCAGGCTGCTGAAGCCATCTACACGGAAGTCATTCAGATGGAGAGCCCTCGTTGGGTTGCTGCCAGTGCCTACCGTGTCGGTCAGATGTACAAGAATTTCTCGGATGAATTGTACAACCTGCCGATGCCTGAAGGCCTGACCCCTGATCAGGAAGATGAGTACCGCGGTGCGCTCGATGACAACGCGTTCCCTCTCCAGGAGAAAGCGCTCACGGCCTATCGCTCGGCTCTTCGATTGGCTCTGCAATACCAAGCCTATAATGAGTGGAGCGCCAAGTCCGCTGAGGCGATCTCCAAATTGGAGCGCGAGGCGTATCCAATCACGGGTCAGGACGGTGTCGAAGTTGAGCATCAAAAACTCAAGTTCTTCCTGCCCGCACCTGTGACAGACATCAATGTGGTCAAGGAACGCGTCAAAGCTCGCAAAGCTGTTAAGGATGCAGCCAAGGCTGCAGCCGCTCCAGCACCCGCAACGACGCCGAAGGTGACCAAATGAGCATCATGAAGAACACATTTTTCAAAACAAGCCTGCTCGTGGTCGCATTGGGTTGCGCCGCCTGTTCATCCGCTCCTGAGAAGAAAGACAAAGTCGTTTCTCAACAGACGGCCGACGAAATGGGCATCAAGGCCGAGGCTCTCGACAATTTTCAATTGGCTGTCGCCGAGTTTTCGAAAGAAAAACCCGACAACGCCAAGGCGCTGACCGCTTTGCAGAAAGCCGTCGAGCTTGAACCAGAGTTTGCCGAGGCTCAGTATAATCTTGGCATTCTCCTGATGCGGCTCGATCAGCCTGAAGAGGCCGAGGGCGCACTGGTGAAGGCCAAGGAAATCGACCCCGATGTTCTTGAGTACACCGTCGCTTTGGCGCGTTCGTACGCGGTCCAAGGCAAGACGGACCTCGCTGAACCACTCTTCCTCGAAGTTGTGGCACGTGAACCCGAGAATCTGGCCGCCAAGAATAACCTGGCATCGCTGGCCCTCACGGCTGGAAAGACCGACAAGGCTCTTGAGTTTTTGCAGGACATCCTTCGAACCGATGACGAGAACGTCGCCGCCCTGACGACGCTTGGGCTTGTTTATGACAAGCAGAACAACCTCTCGTTGGCCAAGTACATGTTTACGAAGGCCTCGAAGATCGACCCGAAAGACCCAGATGCCCATAATAATCTTGGGCTGCTCTACATGCGCGAGTCGAACGTTCCAGCCGCTGTTAAGGCATTCCAGAAGGCGATCGACGTCGACCAGAACTATCTGGAAGCGCGTTTGAACCTGGGCTCGATTCTGCTGCAATACCTCGATTATGAGCGTGCAAACCTTCAGTTCACTGAAGCCGTTCGCATCTCACCAAATCATTGCGTCGCTCGACTCGGAAATGCTGCGAGCGCTTTCGCAAGCAATGACTACCAGCGTTCGGCTGACAACTATTCGTTCTACACGACGAATTGTGATCAGAAGCACGTTTCGAGTTATGAGCGCCTTGCGAAACTCTACGAGAGTCATCTCAAGGATAACGCCAAGGCCATCGGGTACTACGAGAAGCTTCTGACGTTCACCACGGACGCTGAAAAGATCACCGAGTACAACGCGATGATCAACTTCCTGAAGAGTCAGTCCAAGGCGGCGGAACCTAAGAAACCACAGGCAGAAGAGCCAGCGGCGGAAAAGGAATAGTGAAATCTGGTCCTTTTTCGACCCCGCTCGTTAAGATCATTGCGGGCGTTGATTGACGCTCTAAAACGCGCTCTGGTACGATGCCCGTGCTTTACGGCAATTGAAGAACACCGATGACGTTATTGCGCGGCTCTCATAAGGTGAGATGTTCGCGATCGCGTGGTCGTTTGGTCAGGAGTTAGGATGTTGAAACGTACACTTGGAACTTTCACAGTAATGGCACTTTTGTTGTCGGCGGGTTCTGCCTTTGCGCAGGACGCGACAAAAACAAAGTTCTACAATTTCGACGATATGTTGATCGATGGGCAGCTTAAGACCCCAGATCTTCAGCGCGCTGATGCACGTGACAAAGCGAAGTTTGCACGGCTCCTGAAACTCAAAAAGAGTTTCATGCCTAAGGTTCGGGAAACAGCCGAAGCCAAGTCTCTTCAGTAAGCTGAGGGATAACCCTCTTGAACGATATCCGGTGGTCATCCACCACGGAAGGAGTACTCCGAGATGAAAATCGTCTGCGGGTCATGTGGCGCCAAGTATTCAATTGCCGACGAAAAGGTCCAGGGCAAGGTCTTTAAAATTCGTTGCAAAAAGTGCAGCAATGTCATCGTTGTCAAAGGCAACGAAGATGGTGATGAGACCATGTCATCAACGGTCGGCAATTCTGTTGCCTCCGAGTGGTACGTGGTCGTGGACGGTGAGCAAGTCGGGCCAGTGGCCATCTCTGAGATCGACGCCTATTTCATGGCCGGTCGAATCAACTCCGACACTTTCGCTTGGAAAGATGGACTCACCGATTGGGTGGCTCTTTCAAAACTCGACGAATTTGCTCATCTTTCGGAACTCGGCGGCGCCGGTCCTGAAGAGGCTACTCAGATTTCCGACGATTTCTCGCTTTACCAGAAACAGGTCAATGCAGAAGCCGATGAAACCAGTGTCATGAGCACCTCGTCAGACTTTGGCAGCGCGAGTGGTGGCGGCGCTTTTTCGGCGTTCGAATCATCGGTCGCGGAAGAAGACCCGAACAGTTTTTCTGCGGGTTTCTCTGATTTTGGGTCCAGCGAAGTTCAAGATGATTTCGGTTACGCGAAAGCGGGCGGGACTTCAGACGACTCTGCGTTTGAATCGGGCGGTTTGTTTTCAAGCTTTGATGAGCCCGCTGGGGGTCCACAGCTCCAGTCTGGAAACGTGGGCGGCATGTTTGCCTCGTTTGACAGCGAACCCAACAACGACGACTTCCTGGGACTTTCGACAGCTGAACCTGCGGCGCCTTCGCGCACCAAGTCCAGCGTGGGTGGTTCCGCCGCGATGGCAAATGCCAGCGTCGGCAGTGAACTGGTCGGTAAACGAAACGAAAACTCGGTGCTCTTCAGCCTCTCGAGCTTGGATCAAGTTCAGGCAGTTGGCGGTGGTGCTGCTGGCAATGCCGGCGCCGATGTCCCCGTTACCGATGGCTCGGGATTGATCGACATTCGGGCGCTTGCTTCGGCCCATAAGTCTATGATGAGTCCGGGCGGCGGAAACGACGGTGGCGGCGTGGATCCGTTCACGACGGGAACGATGGCGATGCCTGCGTTGATGCCAATGGGAAGCCACCGCTCCAACAAACCGCTGATTATCGGCGGCGTTGTGGGCGGCATCTTGCTCTTCGGAATCGTTGGCGCTTTGGCCTACATCGTTCTGTCGAAGAAGGACGACGTGGCCCCTGTTGAGCCCGAAATTAGATACCTTCCGGCACCGGTTGCAGAGACGACGGAAGCGGAAAAGGCGGCAGCCAAGGAAGCTGCGGACGCCGAAAAGAACGCTTTGGCTGGCAACGAACCGACCGAGGTCGCTGTTAAAGACACGCCGGAAGCCAAAGATCCAAAAGACACCAAGAGCGGCAGCAGCAGAAAGACTCCGGACAAAAAGAATGAACCAGCAGTGGCGGCTCCTAAGGAAGAAGACAAGCCTGCGCCTAAGAAGGAAGAGCCCAAAGGTGATGGCATCGACCGCCTGCTGAACTCGATCGACGAAGGGACAGCGAAAAAAGAATCCAAGAAGACGACTTCGAAGCCTAAAGAGGAGTCGTCATCGTCTTCCGGTGGAAAGGATAAACTCGATAAGTCCGATGTTCTCAACACCATCAAGGCTTATTCCGGCCGTATCAACACTTGCTACAAGTCGGCGAACGCCAACAACTTGAGCGGCACGATGAAGGTCAAATTCTTCATCAAGCCCAACGGTAGCGTGACCAACACCGAGATTGTCTCGGGCAACTTTGCCGGAACCGACGTCGGTCGTTGTGTGCAGAAGGCCGTTGGCGGAATGAAATTCCCGTCGACCTCGGCCAAAGACAACGTGCCAGTAACCTATCCATTCAAGTTGGAATGAGCCAAGTCTTGGTTCGGATCTAAAAAAGCCCGCTTTCGCGGGCTTTTAGTTTTCTTGGACTTCGTTGGCTAAAAGCGCGGCGACCTTGGCTTCGTCCAATTGCACGGCGATATTGGCCGCACCGGCCACGGATACTGACCCTGGAGCAGCGCCCTTGGGTTTGCGCACGTGTTTGTTATGGGTCCACATCACATCGATCACCGAGTCGTTCTTGGACTTCGAAAACCACGCCGCCAGCATGGCTGCCTCAAGCAGATCTTGGCCGTCCACCGAATCATTCTTGCCCTGTCTGATGACGACGTGTGACCCGGATACATCGCGCGCGTGAAGCCAGATATCGCGACCACGTGCATGACGCAGCGTGAGCGCGTCGTTGTCCTTGGCGTTCCTTCCCACCAGAATCGTGGTTCCTCGGGAACTCTTGAACTCTCGGTAGGGAATGCGTGGGGCCGGCTGTCCTGCGACTTTGGCCTGAGGCCTTGGGCTGAGGCGAAGTTTACGCAATTCGGCTCGTAGCGACTCAAGATCCCGCGTCCCTGCCTTATAAGCTTCTTCAAGTCGAACCAGCAGCTCCAATTCCTCCATCGTCGCCAAGAGACGAGCCTCAACCTTGGACTTGGCGTTCTTCATGCGACGGTATTCATGGAAGGCGCGGTCGATATTTGCCTGAAGGCTTCTGGCGGGATCGAGCTCGACTTCGACCTCTGGCATCCCCTCGGTCCAGTAGTCGGTTACAGTCACGCTCGCAGCGCCGGGCGGCACTCTGCCGTGCATCGTGTTCAGCAGCTCGCCCTGACGTTTCAGGCCTTCTGAGTCGTCAATGCGCGCAAGGTCTTTCGATATGGCCTTCTCGCGCCGCAGAAGTTTCTTTCGCGCGTTTTTCAGAAGGGCGTTGAGCTCCTTGGCTTCATCGTCCTTGGATTCCTGAGCCTTACCCCGGGCGACCAAGTCAGCGATATGGCCTGACCGTTCCCCAGCTGGAACCGTATCAAGGACGCCTTTTCCGTTGGCCCAGTCGCCTTCCGGGACACTCCACTCGTGGTGGATCCGGACTCGTTCATTGGTGCGATGAGAGCCCAGCACCTTATCGTTCAACACCAGCGTAAGATTGGACCATCGCAGCGAGGTTTCCAGGTAGAGGTGAAGCGTTTCACCGTCGCGCTCAAAGCTCAGGTCCACGATGCGGTCGTTTTCAAAAACAGTGGCGCCAGCAAAAAACGACGGCAGAAGCCATTTGCGCATCAACATCGTCAGCGCGTCAGCGGGCAGGGCGTCTTTGGCTTTGCGTTCAATCAGATGGATTCGTGCCCAATTGAGGTCACAACTCACCACAAAATAATGGGTCTCGCCGGGGCCGCGCGTTTGGAAGACCCACGTACCAGGCGCGACAACCCAGATGGATTGGACGGCTCCGCGAGCCGTCGTCGTTTCGTTGGCGAGGCCGATAAGGTCTTGATGACTAAGAATCACTTCATTTCTCAATTGGCCAATTTTGATTTCGAGGCCACACAGTGTAGAACTTTCAGACTCTAGGAGTCGTTCAAGCCGTTCAAGGAAGGACGGAGGAAAACATGAAAAAACTATTGATGATATCGGTCGTGGCTTTGATTTGTGCCTGTTCGGGCGCCGAAGCCAAGAAAGAAGAGAATATCAAGAACGCGGATTGGCATTATCAGATGGGAGCCGGCTATTTTGGCTCTCAAGAAATGCCGCTGGCAATTCGTGAACTGACAACCTCCCTTGAGATGAATCCTGAACACGCGGAGGCTCACCACCTTCTGGGGTTTATCTATATGGGGCGCCGCGACTACCAGAAGGCCCTCTTACATTTCGACGCAGCCGTCCGTATCAAACCCGATTTCACGATCGCGCGAAATAATCGTGGCTCCGTCTACCTGTTTATGGAGCGTTGGAAAGACGCGGAAGCGGATTTCGAGGCGCTGCTCGATACCCCCCTTTATCCGACACCAGAACTTGCCCACAACAATATCGGCTGGGCCTATTATAACCTCAAAGACTACTCGCGCTCGCTTGAGCACTTCAAGATGGCGACCTTTCTGAAACCTCAACTCTGCATTGCTCACAACAACACCGGGTTGGCTTACCTTGCATTGGGGTCACGGATGGAGGCAGCGGAAAGCTTTCAACGCGCCATCGAGAAATGCCCTGATAACTACGCCGAGCCTCATATGCATTTAGGCAAGATGATGGTCGAGGATAACCATCCCAAAGCAAGGGCCGAGTTCGAGCGATGTTATGAACTTGAGCCAGAAACGAATCTTGGCCGGCGATGCCGCCAATACCTGCAGATTCGCTAGGTATTCAACTACCGACGGCCTTCTAGATTCTTAATGATCGCCTGCGCGACCTCGCGGGCGTATTCTTCCTCGTCGTTATCCGACAAGACCCTCGCGAACCACTCCTTCTGCCCCTTTGCATCAGCATTAGCCACGATCTTCAGGTACTTCACACGAAGACTGTCCGAGTACGTGACGTAATGCTGTTTTTCGTCTCGCTCCTCCCAGATCAGCGGATCACACCGCAGGTTATGGGGCGAGTTCGAGAATTGCAGGCGCGCCCACACGACGTCTTCTTTTGTCGCGACCATCTTCAGCGCATCGAGCACCGAACACTTTTCATTGAGTTCAAGCTCCTGATCGAGCTTTGCCCGCAAAATATCGTGGGAAGAATCGTCCTCGATTTCCCGAGCAACCCAATACGCCAACACCCGCGTATGAAGATCGTCTGAAGAGAACTTGGCGTGGACCAGTGGCAAGGTCAGCGGGGAGGCCAACAGGGCCAGACCGCGGAACGCGCCTTCGCGCGCCTCGGGGGCTTTGGATTCGACGAGCTTCTGGAGCACTTCGATGGTCTTGGGCGAAGAGCCTAATTTGCCCAGAGCCACCGCGGCTTCACCTTGAACAGCGGCCGAGGGGCTGGTCGTCGCCTCCTTGATCAGCGCGCCTTCGGAAGCCTGAAGCTTTAGCAGGCCTGCGCAAAAGATGGCTTCGCCTTGAACCGCGACGTCCGGGTCGTCGATATGACGCAGCACAAGCGCCTGAATGCCTGGCCTCTCCCAAAGCTGAAAACTCATCGGATCACGCAGGTGAACCAGTGCAGCCAGTCGTTCTGCGGGGTCTTCGGCTCTGAGGCGAACCTCAAAAAAGCCTTCGTGGTGGTACTTTTCGAAGAATCCACCGGTGCTCAACTCAAGCCCCACAACGTTTGCAACGATCGCAATGACGGTGATGATCAGGAATTCCGCACCGTGGTTTTTCACCGAAACTCGTTCGCCTTGGACGCCAAGAATGACCTGTTCTCGCCACGGACCTGGAAACGTCAGATCGCCCACCAAGATCGCCTGCAACGCGGCCGTAACGAGGACCACCATCATATTGGCCGTAATCGCGAGCAGGTTCAGGACGACCGACGTGCTCACATTCAGCGCATACCACGCGCTGGCAAACCCGATGGCCCAGGCCAGCAGTGTGAAAATGACGACAGTAATGACGAGCGTTCGCCGGGTTTTGGCGAACTTTCGAAAGAGACCAAGATCACTGATGTCTGTGGAGAAACGGAGCCGAGCCATGTGTTTGCCGTATGGGGGTCAAGAGAGTGACACTGACCAGAGGGCAATAGTTCCATCTAGTCGTCAAGGTCGCGAGGATCGTTTGGCAGTGCACGTTCCGTCGCGTTTTGATCGATGGGCATGCGGTACTCTTCGTTGATCCATCGGCCCAGGTCGACCATCTGGCAGTGGTCCGAGCAGAAAGGGAAATGTGGGTTGTCGGGCCGGAGTTCAATCGGCTTCCTACATACCGGACATTTGGGCAGTCGTTTTTCAACCATCACACAGCCTTGCGATGTCCCGGTTTCCAACTCTCGTTCATCAATGACGCCATTGAGAGTTCTTGTGGATGGGGATCGTTTGAGTTTTCGAGGCGAAGGACGCCACGAGGGCAGACTTCTGCGCACATACCACAACCCACACAAGATGCTCGAACGAACGACTGGTTTCTTTGCGCATAGGCTCGAACGTCAATGCCCATCTCGCAATACTTGCTGCACATGCCGCAAGAGATGCACATGTTTTCTTTGACGGTGATGCGGAACTTCCCAAACTTCTGGACCAAACCCAGTATGGCTGCCATGGGGCAGAAGTTACGGCACCAAAGCCTTGTGCCCCCAATGGGGTAGAGGCCGACACCGACCACGCCCGACAAAATGCTGCCCACCAACAGTCCATAAGCCTTCTGGACCGTCTTTGCGCTCTCCGCAAATTCGGGATGTTTCGCGCCCACTGCGTAGGACACGACCACCATCGCCGTCGTCACGATCGCGAAGATCAACGTGATGTGAATCGAATATTTCTCGAATTTCCATGCTTTGTCGGATTTGTTCGAAAGATGTCTCCACGGCTCGCCCAGAGTATTGGCGAGTCCGCCGCAACCACATACCCAGGAGCAATACCAACGTTTCCCAAAGAAAAACGCCAGAATAGGCACCATCACCAATGACCCAAGAAGGGAGTACATGATGAAAGGGATCGGCATGTAGAGAATGCTGGAGGGGTAAAAATAATCGATCTTCAACGGCCACAGGTAGCTGAAGTAGTAGCCGGGCTGGTCCATCATTTTCAGCATGATTGGAACAGAAAACGCGAAGGTGATTTGCGTAAACATAACCACCAGCGTCCGGATCACCTGATAGCGATTATGGCGGTATTTGTAGATCATCCAGCTTCCACCGATCGAAATCGCGACGGTGTAGAGCGAGCCGTAAAGCGTCCATTTGCCTTCGAAGGGCTTCTTGTCGAAACCAAGCACATGAACCAGCGGCTGCAATTGCTCGGTGAAATAGAGCAAAATGTAGAAAGTCAGGAAAACCGCGGAGAGAAACCAAGCAGTGATGCCTCGGTTTTTAACGTCGTGAAGAAACCAGCCTACCGGCCCACCGCTTTTCATAGTTCGATCTCCACTTCTTCAAACGATTCGATCTGCGCTCGTCCAAATTCAACGTCAAATTGTGCATCGCGCAGATGCTTCAAAACAAATTCCAACGATCGGCGCTCGTTAATCCATTGCTCCAAGATGTTGTGATTCCAGCGAGAACCCAACATGTTGAAACCGATCACACAGCCATTCTGATGCACGATTCGTTGAGAAATTATGCGGGTTTTATGACGCCGATATAAAGAAGGCGTGCCGGTTGGGAGATTAACCACCTTTCCGACGGTCGTGTATTCCACGTCGAAAAATTTTGATGAGTTGTAAAAAAGTGGCCGCTTGTAGGCTACCTTGTCACCCAACATCGACAGCGCTGCCTGTTGCCCATGGAGTTTTGCCGAGTACCAAATGGTTTCGGCAAAAGTCTCATGTTCGTCCACGATTTCGCAGCAGTCGCCTGCGGCGTAAACACCAGGTTGATTCGTCTCGAAAGCGGTGTTCACGCAAATGCTGCGGCCGGTTTCAACCGGCGTTGTCGCCGCCTTGAGCCATCCGAGGTCGGCGCCCACACCGACACAGATGCCAAGCATCTGACACGGAAGATCGTTGCCCTTTGTCGTGTGAATCGACCGAACCCGGCCGCTTTCGTCGACGTCGATGCGCTCGATCTCTTCCTTCAGTCGAAGATCTACGCCGTGCGCCTTCATGTGTTCGGCGATCACGTTTCCTTCTTCCTCGCCAAGCGCCATCGGCCAATACCAAGGCTCGCGAACCAAGAAGGTGACCTTGACGCCGTGGTGCAAGAGGCACTCGACCAATTCGATGCCAATCAGTCCCCCTCCCACCACAACGGCTTGGCGGGTACTCGGCGTGAGCCGTTCGCACGTATCAAGGTCATTCATGGAGACAAAGTGAACGAGTCCATCCTTCACATCGTCTAGACCTGGCCATGGGAATTTGCGTGGACTTGCTCCGGTGGCCAGCAACAGCCGATCAAAGGTGATCGACGATTCGTCTTCCAACGTGAGCGTCTTTGTCGTGGCGTTGAGATCTTTCACGCGACCACGCACCCGTTCGATCTTTTGCTCATCGTAGAACGACCGCTCGAACGGCTCGAGGTCCTTTCGCTGCATCATATCCATGAATGCGTACATTAGGGCGGTGCGCGAAAAGAAATAGTCGGTCTCATCCGAAATCACGACGATTCTGGCTTCTTCCGGGGCATGCCTCTGACGAATCGTGATGGCGGCCTCAATGCCTGCCACTCCGTTTCCAACGATTACGTAGGTTGTCATAGCGCTCTTCATTTGGGGGTTGCACACCATGATGCTCCTAGATGCGCCAATGTTTCAATATTCTTGAGTAAAAAGGTGTGGGGGCTTGACACTGCCTGAAAACGGGGTACAACGCCTACCTTCAGAAGCTACTGGGGCACGTGCGCGAAAATATTGCGTACGACGAGGCCCCGAAACGAAAATCGGAAATGAATCCGTTCTCGAACGGAAAAAAAATCCTCAAGGAGAAATCCATGAAGCAAACGCTTAAACTGTTCCTCCTCGGCCTCTTGACCGCTGGCGCTATGACCGGCTGTGACAAAGCTAAGGAAGAAGCAACCACCACAACAGCAGCTCAGACAGCAGCTCAAACTGCTGCACAGGTCGAAGCACCTGTGACTGCAGCTCAGACTGCAGCTCAAACGGCAGCTCAGACTGCAGCTCAAGCACCTGACAAAGAACTGTTTATCAAAGCAGCTTTCGAAGTCACATGTGTTCGGGCCAAGGTCGCCGACACCGAAACTCAGAAGGCAATTCTGACCGAAGTGTTCGCACGCTACGGCTTCACCGAAGAGTCATTCGGTCTTGCTGAGACAGCACTTGCCGCTGAAACAACCGTGCAGGAAGCTATCAAAGCTAAGATGGAAGCTTGTACTCCAGAGCTCGCTGCTAAGCTTAAAGAAGCTGGCGCCGACGCGGCTGGCACTACGGCAGCTGCTGGCGACACGAAAGTCGTCAAAAAGCCTGCTAAGCCTGCAGTTGCTGCTGGCAAGTACAAAGGCGCAGTCAGCGGTGGCGGTCTTGAAGATGCTTCGATCGAAATCACTGTCAAAGACGACATGACGATCTACGCGAAGTTCGCTGGCAAGCGAGAAGGCAAGAAAGTCATCATCCCAATGAAGGGTTCGATCGCTAAGGACGGAGCATTTGATCTCAGTGGAGACAAAGGTCCGAACAAGATCTCCGCAACGGGCCGAATCAAAGAAAATACGGCAACCGGCAAGATCACCGGCACAATCAACGCCAAGGGCCTGAGCGTTACGTTCAACGCCAAGAGCTAATCTGGTGTTTTGAATTGAAAGGCCGCCCGTTGGGCGGCTTTTTTATTTCTTGTAAGTGGCGGACACCTGCAAAGTTGTCGGTCGAGATATCGTGGTGTATCGTACGCAGCGATTGGCGTCACGACCGCATGGAAATTGAGTTTGCCTTATTGGCGGACGGGCGGTCAGGACTCTGGTCATCGCGATGAGGAGCGTTGGATGAAATTTTGCACGACATGTGGCCGTAACTTTGCGGATGATATTGAGAGTTGTCCTCATGACAGCACGCCGTTGTTTTACATGGGCGGCGAGCCTGGTCCTGTGGCCGAAGCCGATGTCGAACCCGATGATGCAGACTTGGCGATCGAAGCCGCCGGCGTAAGCGCCGAGCTCGACGCAGTGGAAGCATCGGAGCCTTCGGAGGACAGTGATCTTGAAGAGCCCTCAGATTCGGTCGAGGCACCCGTTGCGTCGTCCGAGGAAGACGATGCTGAGATCGTTGAAGATGATTCCGAAGAGCCCGTCGCAGATATTTCTGCCGATGAGGAAGACGAAGACGACGAGTTCGAACAAGACGAAGCTCCGTCGATGCAGATTCAGGGCTCGATTGCCTCGACCATCGCGGACCTTGGTGGTTTGACCGAAGAGCAGTCAGCCTTGTCGCTCGATCGGGACGTCGACATCAGTGAAGAGCGCAATCCAGATCTCCTTGCCCCCGTGACCCATACCAAGAAGAGTGGCGGCGGCGGCGGCATGATCCCGATCTTGATCGTGCTCGTGGCCATCGCGGCAGCAGGTTATTATTTCATGGTCATGAAGCCCGCTGCTGACGAAGCGGCGCGTTTGCAGATCGAACAAGAAGCCGCTCAACAGCAGAAGGCGGCGGATGAAAAACTCGCCGCAACTGCGCCTGAAGTGGTCGAGGAGATCAAGGCCGTGATCCCGGATGCCGGGAGTGCAGATGCCGATTCAGCTGATGCGGCTAATGAGGGGCAAACCGCAGCTCAGGTTGAACCTGCTGTGGTGGAGGCCGTTGTTCGTAAGCCGAAAGTACGAACAAAGCCGGCCGATAAACCTGCTGACAAGCCGGTCGATAAACCCGCTGACAAGCCGGTCGATAAACCCGCTGACAAGCCGGTCGATAAACCTGCTGACAAGCCGGTCGATAAACCCGCTGACAAGCCGGTCGACAAGCCTGCTGACAAGCCTGCTGACAAGCCGGTCGACAAACCCGCTGATAAACCGAAGGTCGAGGAGAAAGAGCCGACCGCCGAGGATTTATTGAAGAAAGAGCTTCAGAAGCTCAAGCAGGGCGAAGAGTAATCACTTTTCGGAAACGAGACGGCTCGGCTGTGGTTTTCTAAACCCGGCAGCCAGCCAGTCTCGAAAGACCAACATCTTTCGAACGCCCGAAGGCACCAGCGCCGTATAGAGTATGCGGTGCAGGGTATGGGCTGCTCGACCTTCGAATGCAACGCCGCGATAGTATATTGCGGCGTTGTTGTGTCCGAGCGACAAGATGTCCCCCTCGTAAACGTATTCAAACTGAGACCAAGTCTGACCGGTCAGGTCAGCGAGTACGTTCTGGGCGGCGATGGCCGCCTGTTGTGTCGCGACCTGAGCCGACCAAGGCCAAGGGCCCGACGCAGAGTCTCCAATCGCGTAAACGTTTGATTCACCGTGGACCCGAAGCCGCTCGTCGACTTTGATTCGGCCAAAATGATCGAGGGGCAGGTCAGTCGAGGTAAGCCACTCGGCCCCTCGGACTCCGCCGCACCAGATCACGTTCCTGGATCGATACAGCCCTCTGGGAGTCATGACGCCTTCTTCATCAATCTCGCTCACTCGAGTCTGGGTGATGATTTCGACCCCCATTCTCTCCAATTGCGTGCGGCAGATTTCGGCGAGTTCAGCGGACATGTCCGCCAGGATTCGACGCCTCTGGTCAATCAGAACGAATCGGAGCAATGGCTCCAGAGCTGGGTTTGCCGGAAGGTGTACATGGCTGATGTAGTCGACGATCTCGGCCATCAACGTGATGCCAGTCGGCCCGGCCCCCACGACCACAAAAGTCAGGGCGTCACGCGCGGTGGCTTCGTCTGTCGCGTCAGCGATGGCGATATTCGCGTCGATATGGGCGCGAATGCCTTCGGCGTCACTGGCGGACTTACAGGTCATTGAGTGTTCGGCCCATTCTGGATTCTCGCCCCACGAGGTCTGCGACCCTGGGCTCAAGATCACGGCGTCGTAGCGGTGATGGAGGTGCCCATGCAGGATCCGACCTTGGAGATCGATGCCTTCGATCCGATCGATCTGCAGATCAACACGATCTCCGACCGCCTCACTGAGGGGCACACATATGGATGACGCAGTGATGTCACCGGCGGAGGCATTAGGCAGCAACGGGGTGAACAGAAAGTGTTCGTTTTCTGAAATCAGTGTCACTTGAATGCGTCGCCGGGGAGTTAACCCTTCGACCAGTGCATTTACGGCGGCCACCCCACCAAAACCACCACCAACGATCACTACATTTCGCATGTCAACACCAGGGGGCAAAAATCACGGCAGGATTTAACACGAGACGCGCCAACGGACTACTCGCTGGAAGAGAAAACCTCCGAAATAATTTGGACTTCCGGGAGGTCGCGGTTCAACATGTAGTGGTGTTAAAAAAATACGACCCCCATATCTTGTGGAAGTGCCTTGACATGGATCCGGCTCCAGATATTCTTACCGTCCGCTTGGAGACACCCGCTTTTCAAACCTCTACTCAGAGGAAAGGCACTGGTTTCTTCATGTGGGGAAGCAAAATCAAACACAAACATTGGCGAACGTGCACCTCTGTCCCTATCAGGATGTAAGGGCTGGCTAGACGCTGTGAACTGAGTCGTCTCACAGCGTAGGACATCGGTCGTTTGTGTGAAGTTTGATGGAAAGTACGAGTAGACCACCGCGGACTCGCTTGGATGCAGGTCCGGAAGGCTCCAATGAAGGAGCCAGCAAAAAGGAGTGACGATGACCACGACGATTGAATCGAATGTAGGCGAAGATCTGAGCAACTCTTCTCGAGTGCGCAAGTTTGAAGGCCTTGGACGCGGCCTGAAAATTGAACGTTTCTTCACAACAGAAGGCGTTCATCCTTATGACTCGCTTGAGTGGGAAACTCGCGACGCCATCATCGGCAATGGAAAGGGCGAGAACGTCTTTGAACAACTCGGAGTCGAGTTCCCGGTCTCTTGGTCGCAAACCGCCACTAACGTCGTTACTTCGAAGTACTTTCGAGGCCAGATGGCTTCGCCAGATCGTGAATTCAGCCTGCGCCAACTCATCGATCGCGTGGTCGATTCGATCACCGCATGGGGCCTGAAGCAAAACTACTTTGCCACGTCGATGGACGCCGAAGTGTTCAGCGATGAACTCAAGCATCTTGTGGTCTACCAGCAGTTGGCTTTCAACAGTCCTGTATGGTTCAACGTCGGACTCGAGAAAAAACCACAAGCCTCGGCGTGTTTCATCAACGCGGTCGAAGACACCATGGACTCGATCCTTACCCTCGCCAAAACTGAAGGCATGCTCTTCAAATGGGGAAGTGGCACCGGTTCGAACCTTTCCGCGATTCGCTCCAGCCGAGAACTTCTTGCCGGTGGTGGCACCGCAAGCGGCCCGGTCAGCTTCATGAAGGGCTACGATGCGTTTGCCGGTGTGATTAAATCCGGCGGCAAAACACGTCGCGCTGCAAAAATGGTGATCTTGAACGTCGCCCATCCTGACATCATGGATTTTGTCCGAAGCAAATCGCATGAAGAGAAGAAAGCATGGGCCCTTATTGATGCCGGCTACGATGGCGGTTTCAATGTTCCTGGCGGCGCCTACGATTCGGTGTTCTTCCAGAACGCCAATCACTCGATTCGAGTGACTGACGATTTCATGCAGGCCGTGGAAACCAACGGGAAATGGCAGACTAAAGCAGTGCTCGACGGTCGTGTCTTGGACACGTACGACGCCTGCGAAGTCATGAAAGAGATTGCCGATTGTGCGTGGATTTGCGGCGATCCAGGAATGCAGTACGACACGATCATCAACGATTGGCATACCTGCCCAAATACCGCGCCCATCAACGCATCGAATCCTTGCTCGGAATACATGTTTCTGGACAATTCTGCGTGTAACCTGGCCAGCCTCAACCTTCGCACCTTCCAAGACGAAACGGGTGATTTCCAGACAGCTCCCTTCCGTAAGGCGGTTCAACTCGCCATTACGGCTCAGGAAATTCTGGTCGGAAATGCGGGGTACCCGACGCCTGCCATCGAGAAGAACAGCCATGCATTCCGACCATTGGGTCTGGGATTTGCGAACCTTGGCGCGCTTTTGATGTCGCGAGGCCTGCCTTACGACTCGGCAGAAGGCCGTGCATTGGCCGGTGCCATCACGTCATTGATGTGTGGAGAGGCTTACTACCAGTCGGCGAAGCTCTCGGAACAGGTCGGGCCTTTCACGGGCTACGCGATCAATGAAAAACCCATGCTTCGGGTGATTCAGAAGCACCAAGCTGCCTCAATCGGGACAGCCGACGAGTGGCCAGAGCTTGCTTCCATGGATTTGTATTCGGCGGCCAACGCATCATGGGGTCGCGCCTACGAACTCGGAAAGCGTGTCGGATTCCGCAACTCCCAAGTCACCGTGCTCGCGCCTACCGGCACCATCGGTTTCATGATGGATTGCGATACTACAGGCGTTGAGCCAGACATCGCGCTCATCAAGTACAAGAAGCTCGTGGGTGGAGGTTTCTTCAAGATCATCAACCAGACGGTTCCAGAAGCCCTTGTCAGCCTTGGCTATGATGCCCAACAGTGCTCGGAGATCGCCGAGTTCCTCTCGTCGAACGACACGATCGAGGGCGCCCCGCATATCAAAGATGAGCATTTGGCGGTTTTTGACTGTGCCTTCAAACCCGCCAACGGCGTACGCAGCATCGCCCCGATGGGGCATGTGAGAATGATGTCGGCATGTCAGCCGTTCCTCTCGGGAGCAATCTCGAAGACCGTGAACATGCCTCATGACGCGACGGCTGAAGAAATCGGCGAAGTCTACATGGATGCATGGCGACTCGGTCTCAAGGCGATCGCGATCTATCGCGACGGCTGCAAACGCACTCAACCTTTGTCGACCTCACTCGATCAAGATGCCAAGAGTGCAGACGAGACTGTGGCGCAGGACATGGTCGCTCAGGCGGTTGCCGGTGAACAGTTCGTACGACGCCGTCGGCTTCCGGATGAACGTCCTTCGATCACGCATAAGTTCTCGATTTCCGGACACGAAGGTTACATCACCGTCGGTTGTTACGACGACGGAAAGCCGGGTGAAATCTTCATCACCATGGCCAAAGAAGGCTCAGTGGTCAGCGGCCTGATGGATGCTTTTGCAACCTCGATTTCGATGTGCTTCCAATACGGAGTGCCCCTCGAAGTGCTGGTCGACAAGTTTGCCCACACTCGTTTCGAGCCGAGCGGTTTCACAACGAATCCAAAAATCCGGATTGCGAAGTCGGTCACGGATTACATCTTCCGTTGGTTGGCAGACAAGTTCCTGGGACCAGAAGCAAAAGGCATCTGGTTGAACATGCAGGAACCATGGCGTCCAGGTCTCAAGGAGACCGACGACACCAAAGAGACACTGGCCGAGGAATCGTCTGAAGTCGTCGTGGATAAGTCGGTTTTTGCAAAAGCGAAAGACGGCGAAGTGGTCTACCAGGCAACTGGCCCATCCGTGTTCACTCTGCAGGCTGATGCCCCACCGTGCCATGTATGTGGCACGATCATGGTCCGATCCGGAGCATGTTATAAATGCTCGAATTGTGGTGCCACGAGTGGCTGTTCATAGGCCTAAGCGAAACTGATTCAAAAGCGCGCCCTTTGGCGCGCTTTTGTGTTTCTTGCACCCTGGTACGGAACAGACGATTGTGGGTCGCATGAATCGGATACTCATTTTAGCCATGCTGCCTCTCTTGGCCTGCCAACCCAACGAGGGGGAGTTGCGCGATTTGGAGAGCCGGCTCAAGACGGATGCAGATCGGCCCGGGAAAGTCGGGCTGGTCGTCGCGTTGGCGTGCCACAAAAAGGCAATGGACGTGGTGCGGGGTCTTCAACGACCTCTGAATTCAGATTGCGAACTCCCAACAGGATCTCGACGTACGACGACTGTGGCCGAGATCACACGCAGAGGGGCAAAGGCGGAGTCATGGTCTGAGACACGGCTTTTCAGTTTGAATCCTCCTTTCCTGTCGATTCGTGCGGAGTTCCAAACCGAGCTCGGCCAAACCAACACGCAAGAAATGGCGTGGGCGATCGTTGGTGACGAATTCCGCGCAAAAGATCCGCTCTCCCAGGCGTGGTTCGTGCGCCCTGTCGCCACCGTCGACGCAGAATGGCTCAACGAACAAGGATTGGGTTTGGGGCAGACATTGATGGATGCGGCTCCTGGATGGAGTGATGCAGAGGTCACAGACCGCTGGCATCATGGCACCCGACCCATGGCGTGTGAAAAGAGGGCCTCGGCACGCTCACCGTGGCTTGAGCGTCTCTCGGGCCGTGTGACGCTTGTGGACGCTGAGCTCGTGATGGATTCGGCGCGGACGACGTCTGTTTCCTGGAACTTGGCCGACGGAAGTCTCTTGAAGGTAACGGTTACCGAGGAACTCAGCGATTGGAAACCCGACGAAGCAGCACTACGCCCCGTCCAGAGTCTTCGAACGACCTCACCGGAAGGCATCGACGCGACGTTTGATTCGTGGGAAAAACGCGGCCTTGTCATGAGGGATAAAAACAGATGAGTCACCGTTCAAACTTGGCATCTTCCGACCACTGGGTCATCAAAATTGGCTCGGGTGTACTTGTGCATGATGCACGATTTATCGACCGTCCCACGTTTACCAGTCTGGTCGAGGGCATTCATCACCTGATCGAGGCGGGGCACCGTGTGACTGTGGTGTCTTCTGGTGCAGTGGCACTTGGCCGCCGCGCGATGCCGCATGTCGTGGGTCATGACCTCCCGGAACTGCAGGCGCTCGCGGCCCTGGGGCAGGCGCAGCTGATACGAATGTGGGATGAAGAGTTGAGACACTACGGGCACCGCGCAGCCCAGGTTCTCTTTGGCCGCGCTGATCTGGATCGACGTCAGGGCTTCCTGAACGCGCGGCTCGCCATCGAGGCGATCCATCGACTGAACGTTGTCCCTGTGATCAACGAGAATGACACGATCGCGACCGAAGGGCTGCGTTTTGATGACAACGACCAGTTGGCGGGCATGACCAGCGGTCTTGTGCAGGCTGACGTTCTGGTGATCTTGTCGGATGTCGAAGGCGTGTACGACGTGGAGATTCAAAACGGAGTTCGTCGGTTCACCGATAAATTTGATGTGATCGGCGCGGACGATCCCTATTTGGATGCGATCGCCGGACCTTCGGTGAGCGGTGTGGGGCGGGGCGGGATGATTTCGAAGATCGCCGCCGCACGAACCGCCTGTCGCTTTGGCATTCCGTGCGTGATTGCACCTGGCAAATTGCACCGTGTTCTGGAACAGATCCGAGCCGGAGAAAATATCGGAACGGTCGTTACGCCGTCGCAGACCGGAGTGCAGGGCCGCAAAGTGTGGTTGGGGGCCGGAGCTTTATCGGTGGGCCGGCTGCATTGCGACTCAGGCGCGGTCGCGGCGCTAACGCAGAACGGTGCAAGCCTGTTGCCGCGTGGCGTACTCGAAGTGGACGGCGATTGGCCGGAGGGCAGCGTGCTGGACCTGATTTCGCCGACTGGAATCGTGTTTGCACGGGGTTTGAGCGTGTATTCAGCGGCCGAGGTCATGGAAATAAAAGGCCATCACAGCGACGAAATCGAGCAAATCCTAGGTTATAAGGTGCTCGACGCTGTGGTTCATCGTGACAGCTTGGTGCTGCTCTAATTACTCGAAGACAGTTCGAAGAACGTCCGGTCCAACGTAGAGCATCACGGCCGTTGCGAGCAGAATGAAGAGCACCAGAAAGGGATTCAGCAGGTTCTCAACGACGATTCGTCCCGACGCCACATGTTCACCGCCGATCGAGACATCCACTCGAGGTTTCCATCCGATGATCGAGAGCACGTCGGCCTCAATATGGTGAAGGGCGCCTTCGTCGTCTTCCACGATGGCCTCGAGCTTGGGTGAAAGCCGTGGCCCCCCCGCGCGATCAACCTTCTGTTCATCAACCCAGAGTTCGTAGTCCGGGGCAAGATACAGCCAGCGACCCGTCCAGTTTCCCGTGATTTTAAGTTTGTGATCGTTCCAGTCGACTTCCATGGAAACCTCCATTCTCACGAGTTTACCAGCGGATCTTCCAAAAGTCAGGCTGATGCATCAAGTTAGGGCGAATGCCAATACCACCAACACTACGAAGCCAATCACACCCGCAATCAACCAACGCGACTGGTCAATCGGCGGCTCTTTGGTGAAGTCAAACGTGACAAGCTGAGCTGTCTTGAACTTCTTCTCGACCGGAATGGGAAACGCCAACGCCTTGGCCGCTTCACTGCGTTTCGATCGTCTGATGCCGGCTTCAAGATCCTCAGGCGTTGGGGCGATCTCAAACGGCAGCGGGATATTATAGACGTCCGCGATGCGATCCGATGGTTTCTCGAGAAGTCGCGCCGAGATTTCGGCAGGGTCGAGGTCGTCGTATTCGTCCCACTCGTCCTCGTCGTCATCAATCTCGTCACTGTCCTCTTCTTCGGGAACCGAAGTGTTTTCAAGGTCGGGAGTTTCGCTGTGATCCTCTTCGAGCTCCCAGACTTCCTCGTCACTGTCCTCTTCTTCGTCGTCTTCCGCGGCTTCCGCTGCAGTGGACTTGGGCTTTTCGTTGTCCTCGGATTTCTTGTCCTCAAACGCAGCCAGATCATCACGCAAAGTCTCGCGATCTATCGGCCCGTCGAGTTCGTTGGTTGCGAAGAAATCCTCGGGCAGGTCGTGGCGACCCATACGTGGCTTACTTATCTCGAGCGGGTTGAACGTGTCGCTCGCCGCAGCGATTTCTTCGACGGCCGAGGTGGAGTTGCCGAGTTCTAAGGTTTCATCGCGGAAGTTTACCTCCACGGTGGGCTCGGCTTGCTCGGTCGACGTTGCCGGGACGGGGTCAACTTCGTCGGTGACCTTGAGAAGATCAAAAGTCCTCTCCGTCATCATCGTGACTTCGTCGGAACGAACCGGCGGTTCCACGCCCTCAGGAGTCGGCGGAAGGACCGAATCACCTTCGATCGTTTCACGCAGGTCCTGATCGGAAGACTCCGCATCAGCAGGGGCCTGATCAGAATCGTTCGTGCTCCCGTCCGATGATTCAGGGGACGAATCGGCAAGAGCCGCTGGTCGTTCCTTGATGCGCGTGACTTCCTCTACAGGTTCGTCTGCCTCAGACGCCGGTGCGGACGCCAACGGATTGGTCGTGACCACGGTGTCAGGTTCAGCACGTTCCTGGGCTTCCAGCATGGCGAAGAGATCGAGGAAAGTCGGATGCTCACCTATTGGGGACCAGCGTTGCTGATCCGCCAAATAAATCAGATCATTCGGACGAATAACCCAATTGCGAATGAGCTTTTCAACCTTTTCCTTCGTATCGCACTTGTATTGCCGAATATCGGTCTTGATGCGGTACATAGGGACCGAAAACAAAGTGAAAAGCAGCTCGAATAGTGGGAGGGAGATTAATTCGCCCCCGCTGGAAACACAACACTTATTAAGGCCCGAGGTCACGACTTACGTCAGATGGCTCTGAGGTGTCTCCATCTTCGTCTGTGTCTTCACTCTTGATCGCAGCTCTTACCTTGTGAACACAGTTGTTTGCTTCTGGATCGGCGCGCAATTGGTCGAGCTTATAGATGTCGGCAAGAAACTCGGTGTGGCCCTCGTCGTTCACCCGCACGACGTAATATTCAAAGAAAACAGGGAGAGGGGCCTTCAAGTTGAATTTGCGTTGGGTCATGTCTTTTAAAAGAACGTCGACGTCTTCAGGAGTCGCCAGACCTTCTTTGTTCAACAAATAGTGGGCAAAATTCATGGGGTCTTTCACCCGCACACATCCGTGGCTAAACGCTCGAACGGGGTATTCGAAGTATTTCTTGTTTGGGGTGTCGTGCATATAAGTGTTGTGGCGATTGGGGAAAATGAACTTCACGCGCCCCAATGCATTGCTGTCACCGGGCTTCTGACGAATCCAGGTGTTCCCACCCTTTACGGTCACCACTTCATAATTATTCTTGGCCAGCCAGTCGGGATCGTTTTTGAATTTGGGGCGGAGTTCCTCCTCCACAATTCGATCGGGCACACTCCAGAAAGGATTGATGATCAGATGATCCATCTGGGCCATTTGAATCGGCGTGGCGTTGGGCATGACCCATTTCTGGGTCTTGGGGTTGCAGGTCTTGGTCGTGTTCCCCACGACGACTCTGAAACGCAAATCACGAACGCCCTTCGAGAAAACCTCGGCGTGAAAGTCCGGGATATTCACAAGTACAAAATCGGGTTCGCCGTCATACCGCGACTCGCGCCACCGCTGAATGCTGACCACAATCTGCTCAATCCGCCGCTCGACCGGAACGTTCAACGAACGCCACACAGCTGCGGGTGGCTTGTCTGATGGCCGAAACTGATGGGCGACCTCAAACGCTTCAAGTGCTTTGATCAAAGGTTCATCGACGGTGCTGTTGGCTTCAGCAGGGGCTTCAAGATATCCCTCAATCTCGAGCCGCTTGCGCAGCTGAGCTACCCGTGGCCCCTTCGCACCCAGTGTAAGGTTGACCGCAGACACTTTGCTCCATCCACCTTCTGCGGCGATCTTTTGGTAGCGGGCCAGCGAGTCGATCAAGAGGGCGTACTGCGGATGTTTGGGCTCCAGATCTTTGAGTACTTGTGCGGCCTCTTGAGATTCAGCGAGCAGGACGAATGTCGATTTGAGCCGCTTGTAGATGATGTTTTTTGACCCGCCCGCATCGCTCAAATCTTTCCAGCTCAGTCGTGCAACGTTGAAGTGTTTCATGTCGCGTGCGTACCTGAGAGCGCCGTCCGCGACACGAATCTCAAGTTCAGCAGAATTTTTTGCAGACTTTGAAAAATCACCTTTGTACTCCGCCAGAAGCGCGGTCAGTCGTGGTGCGGGAGAAGGCTCATTTTCAACACCAACAATGGTCTTGATCAGCCTCTTGTAGGTCTTCTCGTCATTTGGGGGCAACGACTCGCCGTCGATCCACTTAATGATCGATTCCGCTTCGGCGCCGTTGAGCAACAAATCCGGGGGGGCTTTGGACGATTGTGCCGCGAGTTGCGCGGAAAGTTCTTGAATGCGTTTGACGTGATAAGGCGACGGATCCAAGGCGTGCACTTTGGACGACAACAGCGTGCCTAAGATCGCCTCGCCTCGAGGTTTCAGTCCGTTGGAGTGCGCGAACGCCTTGCGGTAGCCGCGTTCCTCGTAGATTTCTTGAAAAAGGTCGGCGTATTTGATGCCGCCGCTTAACCTTGCGCGCCAAGAGCGTTGGGCCTCGGTGTCGAGCAAGATTTTGATCTCTTGGCCGGTGGCCTGCGCCTCGGCTTGATCCATGAGGTCTTCGGCGAGAACCTGAACCAAACCCTCAACGTAGACCCGGGTCTCATTGGAGGGTTTCGGAGGTGCGTCGATGGGAGCCTTTGTTTCGCAACTCAATACCAACGCGGTCAGTAGCAGCCCCAAAATGTAGAAAAGATGTTTCATGAAGAATTGAGCGGTCGTCCCGTGGTCTAATCTCTTGGACGAATCGTACGCGGGTATCGACGCCAGGCCTTGGAACTAGGCCTTTGAGGGTTCGACCTGAGCAGCCGAGATCAAAATATAGGCCTTGTGAACACCAAGAGCAAAGGTGCAGTTTTCATCGATGCTGCGCTCGGTGTACGGCGCGATCCGGCAATCAAGCACATCCGACCAGGTAATTCGTGGAGGAAACGTCACATCAAGGCCAGAACTCTGCGCCTGCGCGTATTCTTGAAAGCTTGAAGTATCGTACAAAAAGAGTGTTTGATCTGCTTTGCTCATTCGCAATTTCTCCAAATCTGCCAGTGACATTCACCGATGCGCGGTATATCACGAGGGAACTAAGGTCCCTATATAATTTTTTGACAACCGTCGCCACCGTGCGAACGTGTCTTATACGAATTGGGAGAACCTGTTTAACGCAGGTTTTCTTGACACTCTGGAAAGCTGCATGGCAGCATGCCGGAATACTAATTACGGCGTTATTGAGAGGTTTTTGGCATGGCCAAGGGACGAAATTGCATTGGCCTTGATATCGGTTCTAGCGCCGTCAAGCTGTGTGTCCTCAAGGAAGCCAAGAAGGGCATGCAGATCCAGGTATTCGATCAGGAGCAATTGCCTCCTGAGACGATCGTGGACGGCGCCCTGATGAACGCTTCAGTGGTCACAGACGTCGTTAGTCAGCTTCTTGCTCGCAATAAAGTGCGGCAAAAAGAGTGCGCGATGAGCGTCTCGGGCAACACCGTTATTATCAAGAAGATCACGCTGCCATTGATGACTCAAGAAGAACTTGAAGAGTCGATTCAATGGGAGGCTGAACAGTACATCCCGTTCGATATCAAGGACGTGTACATCGGATTTGAGGTCGTCGCTCCGCGAACCGATCAAGGTCAGATGGATGTTGTGCTGGTCGCCGCTAAACGCGAGATGATTAACGATTACACATCGGTCGCCGAGGACGCTGGGCTTCAACCCATCGTGGTCGACGTCGACGCGTTTGCCATTCAGAACTGCTACGAAGTCAACTACGGCTTCCACCGTGGCGAAACGGTCGTGCTTTTGGACATCGGAAATTCCGTGGTCACCATGAACGTGGTGACCGACGGAATCACGATGTTTACGCGTGACCTTTCGATGGGCGGATCGGACCTCACCGAAGATATTCAGAAACAACTCAACATCACCTACCACGAAGCTGAGTTGTACAAGATGGGTGGATCTCCAGGAGCTCAGACCGACGAGGTCCTTCCGCACGAAGTCGAGAAAATCATCGGCGAGCGCGCCGAGGATATGGCTTCAGAGATTCAACGCTCCATCGACTTTTACGCGGCGACCGCGGCGGATAGCCGCATCGACCGTATTGTCGTCACGGGTGGTACAGCCGCGATTCCGTCGTTGGTGCGAATTATCGCACGAACAAGTGGCGTTCCGGCTGAGCTCATGAACCCGTTCCGGAACATCTCCTACGATGAACGGCTTTTCTCGCCTGACCGGATTCAGAAGTTTGCGCCGATCTCCGCTGTGGCGGTTGGACTGGCCTTGCGCAGGACAAACGAACGATGATTCGCGTCAACCTACTTCCGATAAAGCAGGCTCGTCGACGAACAGCGGGTAAAACTCAGCTGGCCGTCTTTGCAGCTGTCCTGTTGTCCGAAATCGCGCTTCTCGTACTCATTTGGGTGACGACGACCGGCGATTTGAGCAAGCTCAAAGAGGACGTCGCCAGAAATGAGCAGGCCGTCAGTGTTGCTCGAGACGAGGTCAAAGATGCTGAGCAGCTTCAAAAAGACCGCGACGCCTTGACCCAACAACTCACGATTCTTGCCGATCTCGAGCGCCAACGCTCGGGTCCTGTGCGCGTCTTGGACGAATTGCAGGCGATGGTCAGCCCACCCCGCAACGAAGAAGATCGTTTTGCCCAGCTTCGTAAGAACTGGAACGTTGAATGGGACACCAGGCGCCTGTGGATCGAGTCGACCAAAGAAACCAACGGCGACTTTGTTCTGAAAGGTGGCGCAGTAAATGCCGATGATGTTGCTGAATTCTTGCAACGTCTCTCAACTGGGCAATACTTCTATGATGTTGAATTAGACGTCGTGACCGCAGTGGTCTCCAAAGGACGTAATGAGGGAGACCGAACAGTCACCTTCGAATTGCGCGGAAAAGTCTCGTACAGCGGCCGTCCAGCCCCGGGAGCAGCGCCTGAGGCAGCTCCCGCCGCGGGCAAGAAGAAGGGCTGAGGAAACACGATGAATAAATTGGTTGACAAATTTAACTCGGTATCGACTGCAACGCGCGTCTTTGCCCTGATCTTGCTGATGGTCATCCTCGTGGCTGGGTTCTTCTTTGTGATCCTGCAACCGCTGCAGGACGAGATTGCCTCCCAGGAGCAGCAGCTGGTTCAGTTGCAGCGAGAAAAAGAGCGCCTCGAGCAACTCAAGCGAAACCGAGCTATTGTCTTGTCACAGCTTGAGAAACTCAAAGCTCAGCTTTTGATCGCGCAGGAAAAGTTGCCTCAAGATGCGGAAATTCCGAGCTTGCTTCAGCGAATCCACAACCAGGCCAAAACAGCCGGTTTGGACATCATGAAGTTTCGACGACTGCCCGACCGTCCACAGCAATACTACATCGAAATTCCTGTCGAAATGGAGCTCAACGGCACCTACGACGAGCTGGCCAACTTCTTGTATTACGTGGGTCGTATGACTCGAATCGTAAACGTCAAGAATCTAGACATGGTTCGAGTTGGAAAGGGCATGGCTCCTGATGGAGAGCTGTCGATCAAGGCTCAGGGCACGACCTTCCGTTACTCCAAACCGGGCGCAGCCGTTGCTGACGCGGAAAAGGGGAGAAAATGAGTGATTATCGCCAGCTTCTGCTCGCGACCTGGGTCGCTTGTTCAGCCTTTGGTTGCGAGGAGGACCTTCAGGTCCCCCCTCCGGCTCCACCCGCTGAACAGACAGCGACTGTGGTTGAAGAGGCCGTACCGACAATTGTGGAAGACGAAGACGAATATGTCCGCCCTGAGTATCCCAATTCCTCGCGCCGCAATCCTTTCCAACCTGATCCAGAGGTGATTTCACCTCAGGCTCGGGCGACGGAGGGTGAGGTTCGGGACCTTGAGCCTTTGGAACAATACGCATTGGGTCAATTGACCTTGGTCGCTGTGATCAGCGAGGTCGCTGTTCCAATCGCCATGTTCATCGATCCCACCGGCTTTGGTCATTTTGTCAAAGAGGGCGACCGCGTGGGCCGAAACAGCGGAGTTATCTCGGATATCCGAGATAACGAAGTTGAGGTCCTTGAAGGCGGTGATGATGAAGACTCTCAAACGCTGCAACGTATCGTGCGCTTGCGTGACACGGAGCTGTCGTCGGGAGATGGCGGGCTTTCGGACGAAGAAAAGGCTGCTCTTGAGCGCCTCCTCGAAACCGAAGAAGGCCGCAAAGCGCTTCAAAGAACGTTTAAAGATAATGCTGCAGGGGCCAATGCGGTCGAGCAGCAAGAGCCATCGAATGGCAACGTGGATCCCCGATTTAAGGGTTTCGCGCCGCCAGCTGATAATTAAAGAAGTTTGTTGTTTTTCGGGGCATGCCCCGCAGACCTACGGGTCGCATAGGAACTGAGGAGTCACATGATGCGATGGAATCTGGCCATTTTGTCTCTGTGCCTGGGGATGAGCGTAAGCACCCCAAGCTTTGCACAGAGAAACGGGTCCACCGTGGAATCCCGAATTAACGCCGTAGGCGCCTTCAACGTAGAAGAGCGTAACGACGGTACGTTGATTCGTATTGGGGGTTCTTCGGTTCCGACGTTCTCCGTTTTCAAGCTCAATGATCCGCCTCGGCTGTTCATCGACATCTCCAATAGCGAGTTGAGCGACGAGGCTCAGACCGTGAAGGTGAGCAACGGTGTCATCTCGCAGGTTGCGATGTTGGAGTTTAAAGACAACATCCAATCGGTTACGCGCGTGATCATCGGCTTCGATTCTCCGGCTCATTACGATGTGCGCACGGAAGGTCGAGATGTCGTTGTATTTGTTGACGGAACCAATCGTCGTTTGAACAACGGGGTAGCTCAGGGAGTATCGGACGACAAAGTTCGAGAACTTGAGGCTCGGTATCAATCCGATTTGACCGCCACCCAGGGCAAGTATTCTCAAGCGGTTTCGCAGCTGGATGCGACACGTAATCGCCTGGAAACCGCGCAGCGCGAACTTTCTGATCTTCAGAAACAAGTTGCCGGGTCAAAAGGTGACGAGAAGAATCGCGTCAACGCTGCTATTGAGGCCAAAAATGGTGAGCTTGCTCGAGTGCAGGCTGATATCAAGACTCGCGCCAAGAAGGTGTCGGAACTTGAAGGCGCCGTAGCAGCAATCTCTCGCGAACGTGACCAACTTCGTGAAAGCGCGAAGACCGCCACTGCTCAACGCGATGAGGCCCTTGTTCTGGCGCGCCAGAAAGAGCTTGAGGGATCGAAAGCCCGTCAGAAGGCGGCCGAACTCGCTCAGAATTTGGAAGCGACTCGACGAGACTTGGACAAAGTGTCCAAAACCTCCGATGGCCTCAAGCAGAAGCTTGATACCGCCAACGTCCGCGCACAATCTGCATCAGACGAAGTGACGCGAGCTCGTACGGAGCTTGCTCAGGCTCAATCGCGAGAAGCCGAACTCCGCAAGCAAGTCGAACGCTCCAATCGTGGTGCGATGAGCGGCGACGAAGCTGCGAAGCGCGAACTGGCTCGTTTGGAGGCTGAGCAAAAAGCCCTCCGCGACGACCTCGATGCGCGTGAGACTCAATTGGCAAGAGCTCGCACGAGCGCTGAAGATGCCAATGCCAAGCTCGGCGAGGCGCAACGAAACCTTTCGACACGTGATAATGAGATTCAACGCCTTCGCGGTGAGCTTCAGGCATCTTTGACCGAGCGAGATCGTGAGGTGGCGCGTGCAAATGCTGCCGCGCAGGATCGCGTATCGGCGCTGGAACTCGCACTTAGTGACGCGAAGAGCAAACAAGACTCGGGCAAGACAGCACAGCGATTGGCTGACGTGGAGCGCGAATTGAAAGCCGCTCGTGCGGATGTCGCGCGGCTGGAAAGCAAAGAGCCCAAACAAGTCGCACGAGCCGTCCCTGTTGAAGCTGCGAATGCAGTTCGAGGTATTCGCCTGGAAAACACCGGGACCAAGACTCGCATCGTTGTGGAATTGGACCGTCCAGGTAATTTCGAAACTCTCCCCTGGATGAACAGCCGCGCGGTCATGATCCTCAACGGTGTTTCACTTCCTGAGGCACTTGAGAAGACTTTGGCCAATGGTGGTGAGGCCGGCGCTGTTCGGTTCGTTTCTTCCTATCTCGATCGACAGGGCAGCGTTCGCCTCGAGGCCGAACTTAACGGTCAGGCGACTGAAGTTGTTCGCCAAGAGGGAAACACGCTGATTTGGGAATTCGCAGCCAAAGCACCTGAGCAAGAGGTTGCATGGGATGAAGAGCAGTCGCGTCCGGCACAGGATGGCTTCACTGCCGCTCCTCCACGCTACCCGACCGTTGTCACGGACCCAACACAGGTCTCTACAGTGCCAGGCATGAGCCGAAAGCGAATCACGATCGATTTGCGCGGAGCTGACATTCAAAACGTCCTTCGACTCCTCGCCAAAGAAGGCGGCGTCAACATCGTTGCCGGTGAAGGTGTCGCCGGCGAAGTCACTATCCGTCTTCGAAGCGTCCCGTTGGATGAAGTCTTCTTGACCGTCCTTCAAGCCCGAAGCCTTGGATTCGAAAAACGCGGAAACGTGATTCGAGTGGCTCCACAATCGGTGCTGCTCTCGGAACAAACAAAACGCTCGGAAGCTCGTGCGGCTTCGGAGCGAACCAAGCCACTTGAGGTGTTCCTGCTCCCTGTGAACTACGCCAATGCGAAAGACATGGAGACGCAGGTGAGTTCGTTGTTGAGTCCGCGTGGTTCGGTGACGGTGGATGAGCGAACCAACACGTTGGTCATCAAGGATATCGGCGATAACCTCGCTGCCGTCCGTGCCCTTGTCGAAAACTTGGATTCACAAGTTCCACAGGTTCTGATTGAAGCGCGAATCGTTGAAACCAACGACACGTTCACACAAAGCCTGGGCATCCAATGGGGTGGTGACGCCACCTGGGCACAATCAAACGGAAACCCAACGGGTCTTTTGTTCCCAAGCGTCCTCGGAATTTCCGGTGGTGCAACGGACTCTCAGACCCCCACGGCCGGTACGAGCTCAAATCCCAACTTCGGCGTGAACCTTCCGACTGCTGTTGGTACCGGGTCCGGTGGTTCGATCGGCCTGACGATGGGAAGCATTGGCGGCGCGGTGAACCTTAACTTGCGATTGACGGCACTTGAGGCTGCAGGCCACGCCAAAATCGTAAGTTCACCTAAGATTCTGACTTTGGATAACACCTCGGCCACGATTTCACAGGGAACAAGTATCCCGGTCAGCGTTGTGAGTGCCGCGGGCGTCCAGACGGTGTTTGTCGATGCGTCGATTGAACTCAAGGTCACTCCTCATGTGACTCCAGATGGGAATATCCAACTGAAGATTTCTGCATCGAAGAACGAACCTGACTTCCAGAACACCGGCGCACGCGGAGACCCCACGATCATCCGTAAGCAGGCGGACACCGAGCTCCTGATCAAAGATGGAGACACCACCGTCATCGGCGGTATCTACACCCGTAACTCAGGTACCAGTATTTCGGCCGTCCCGTTCTTCCACAAGATCCCGATTCTTGGATTCTTCTTCCGGACCCAGTCCGAAAGCGATCGTCGCACCGAGTTGCTCATCTTCATCACGCCTAAGATTGTAAATCGGGCTGAGTCGATTGGGCAGGAATCCAAGTAATTCGCGGTGCGAAATGAGAACTGATATGATGAACATGAAAACTAGATCTTCAAAAATTGCCTTGGAGTCCCCGATGAATCGAATCGGAATAGCCGCCGGGATTCTCTTAGCTCTTTCGACCTCTGCGTGTGTCGACGCCGACGCAACCCTTCTGCTGAAGGGGCCGGTGTTCGCGCAGTGTGCGCTAGACGAGACTACGGGCGGAGTTAGTTGTCAGTATGTTGGCGACGATGCGGCTGGTGTCGCCGAGGTCCTTACCGTGAATCTCGGTGACTTGGACCAAGGTCAGGCTCCGGGTGGTGCCCCCAATATCTTCACGATCGGAGTGGCGATGACAAATCGTCTGCTTGCCAGCGATACCTACGCTCCGATTGGTGAGCAGAATAATCTTCGCATCGATCAGAACCCGATCATTATCGACTCGTTCCAGATTTCGTTTCCGCCGGACAGCAACCTTGGCGGCGTCGACAGTCTCGACAATGAGTATCGATACGTCGTCGATGTTCCATCGGGCGACAGCAGCGCTGGTGCAGCGGTTCGACTTGTGGATGCAACTACGGTTACGGCTTGGAAAACAATCTTCGGCGGTCTCGCTGGTGGTAATGCCGCTGCAATCGTGCCGGCTTTGGTGAATGTGCAGGCCTTTGGAACGACGGTCGGCGGTCAAGCAGTTGAATCCAACATCGTGGGTATTCCACTCAACGTTTGTCTGGGTTGCACGTACACCAGTACGGCTTTTGGAACGCTTGATTGACCTGAACTTCGTTTTCATTCCCGGCCCCTTCAATGGGGCCTTTTTTTTTCTTGGTTGTGAGGGCGGCCGATAAATGTCACCAATATCGGCGAATTTCCAGGAGACAAACATGGCAGAATCGCGAGTTCCTATTGCAATCATCGGCGGCAGCGGCCTCTACGAAATCGACGGATTGGAGATCATCGAAGAACGCGTCATCGATACCCCATTTGGCAAACCGAGTGCTCCGATCTTGATCGGAGAGCTCGACGGTCGACGCATCGCTTTTCTTCCACGCCATGGCGTGAATCACGAACACAACCCGTCAGTTGTGCCCTACCGCGCAAATATCTGGGCTCTCAAAAGTCTGGGGGTCTTCTGGGTGGTTACCGTAAGTGCGGTCGGATCGCTGAAGGAAGAAATCGTTCCCGGTCATTTCTGTGTTCCGGATCAGATTATCGACAAAACGTGCCAGCGTCCGAACACCTTATTTGATGAGATCGCCGTTCACGCAGCACTGAGCAAACCGTTCCATCCAATGCTGCGCCAGGTTCTGGTGCAGGCGATCAAGGAAGAGGGAGTTCAGGTTCATGACGGCGGCACGTACGTCTGCATGGAAGGGCCTGCGTTCTCGACCGTCGCAGAATCGAACCTGCATCGCTCTTGGGGCGCCAGCCTAATCGGGATGACTGCCATGCCCGAGGCACGGCTCGCCCGTGAGGCCGAGATGTGCTACGCGACCATCGCCCTGTCCACCGACTACGACTGTTGGAAAGAAGACGACCAGGTGGACGTGGGGAACGTTCTGGCCGTGATCAAACAGAACGTCGAGAACGTGCGACGAGTCCTGCGTCGGGTGATTCCAGCGATCCCGTTGGAACGCGAAAAAGAATGCGACGCTTACGGTGCCTTGAATGGCGCGATCATGACCAAGCCTGCGGCGATTCCGGAGTGGACTCGCGAAAATCTCGGCATCATCCTTGACCGCTTTCTGTAGACACAGGCCGCGTGACGTCGATTTGCCATCCAAATTCCGCCACAAGTTCCTCAAGGGTCCAGGCGAGCACACGCTCGTCGAGCGATTCCACGCGGGCGAATGGTGCAAAATCTCGAAATTTCCCCGCGTCTGGTGAATTTTCGAGCGCATCACTAAGCATGACGACGTTGAGGGCGGGCACCGACTCAGAGATTGAGTCTAGCTCTGCCCTCACGGTCTCGGGGCTTCCTCGCCTTCGATCGACTGAGATGATCCAAGCGTACATGGTAGACTCGTCTTGGTTGATAGAGGGTGGCATATGACTGAGATTCTCAAAGAACAGTATGAGGTGCAGAAAGTACTTGGCGAAGGAGCGCTCGGGCGGACGATGCTCGCGATCGATTTGAAGAATTCTCGAAATCTCGTCGCGATCAAAGAGCTGCTCCCCAGCCGAATGAAACGCTGGAAGGACCTCGATCTTTTCCATCGTGAATGCAAGACACTTCAGGGGTTATCCCATTCCGGGATTCCGAGCTATTTCGAAGATTTTGTCATCGACTCCGACGCCGAGACCCCGCCGCGTTTATTTCTCGTCCAGGAGTTTGTTCAGGGGAGGTCGCTGCAGGATCTTCTGGATGACGGCGAAATGTTTAACGAAGAGCGGGTACGCGATATTGCCGCTCAGGTTCTCGCCATTCTGGAGTATTTGCACGGTCGGAATCCTCCAGTAATCCACCGAGATATCAAGCCAAGTAACCTGATGTTGTCGTCAGAGGGAAAAGTCTCGCTGATTGATTTTGGTGCGGTTCGGGAATCGGTGACCTTTGACGGTGTGGGTTCCACGATCGTTGGAACCTTTGGCTACATGCCTCCTGAGCAGTACGCGGGCAAGAGCGTTCCAGGAACGGATCTCTTTGCGTTGGGGGCAACCTGTGTGCAGTTGCTGACTGGAAAACCGCCGAGTGACCTGCTCGAGGGGATTCACCAGTTCAAGATTCCTGCGGATCTTCCCATCACCCTGGGCTTCGAGAATATCCTCTTGCGGCTCACGGAGCCTGAGGTTGACCGTCGTTTCTCGTCCGCAGCAGAGGTCGTGAAGGAGTTGGACACTGGTTTCTTGATGGTGTCCAAAGCAGAAATCCTTGGTTCCCTACCGATTCCGCACGCAATCCGGCCGGCGCCACGTCCGTTCCCGGGTTTCTTCCTTCGGGATGCGTATTTGGGCCAGAGTCACCTCATGGTGCTCTTGCTGTCTTCGTTTGGGGTGTTGCTCACCGCGACGTTTCCAGTCGTGGTGCTCTCGTCGGGGCAGCCCGAATTTGCTCTGCTCGGGGCCTTCGCGACCATGATTGCGGGGACGATGGCGGCAACCGTTACCCGAAAAGCTCGCCGAGAAATAGAGGTATATCGACGTGGAATTTACGCATTGGGTGAGGTTACGGGGGTGTTCTTGAGTACCAGTGTCAATCGCGCAACCAACCTGACCTACCGTTACCGCGTAGGTCAGGCGTTTGAGCATGGATCGTTGTCGACGGTCGACTCAGACTACCAGAAGCTCACCCCTGGGGATCCGATTGGCGTGATCTATCTGGCGGAGGAGCCAAGCGAGCACGTGATGTATGCGGTCCCGCGGAAGTGGTCGAAAGAGCAGAACACAGGCACCGCTGACCGACTTCTGACCTAGGCTTCGGTGCGAGGACGTGCCGAGTCGAGGAGTTCCTCGCCCTTTGTGCGTGCCTCTTCAAACTGCTCTGCGCCGCGGTCACGAATGTCCGAGATTCGGTGACGAATGTCGTTGCGAATTTCATCTCCACGCTTGGGCGCGAACATGATTCCGAGGGCTGCTCCGACGGCGATGCCTGCCCCGAAAATACCGAGTGCAGGAAGCACCAACTCCATCGTGGAACGTTTGTGTTCCAGCCCCAACCGGTCGAGTACTCCTGAGTGGACGCCGTCGTAGGTGTTAGTCATTGAACGTTGAGCCTGTTCCAAAGCGCGTTTCCAATCCATTTCATCTCTCCGTGTCATGATTCATCCGCAAGTAAGTCTGCTGGTGCAGTGAGTGCTTTTAGTTGAGACGCAGCAAGTGGGACAAAAATTGCCCGCATTCCGATGCGCACGATCCGACGCGTAAACGGGGTCGGCAGCCCTCCCGCCAAGACGTATCCTGCTGCAGCAGCGATACCCATGGCGATATATGGGTGTTCTTTGACAGTCTGGGTCAGCGACTCGGGCGACCAGACGATGGGTGATTCTTCGTTCATGGTTTTCCTAGACGAGCCAACGGCTCTTAGCGAGTTTTCCAATGAAGTACCCGACGGCAAAGGCGCCTGCGACGCACGCGACAGGATGGTCCTCAACGACCTGCATGGCACGTCGATTCACGTTGTACGCTTGCTCACGAAGGTCACGGTATCGTTCCTCGATCTCGTGGTATCCATCGACGAATGTCTGACGAACTTCTTCACTAACTTCTTGAGGGTGTGAGCCCGATTCGACGCTTTTATCGCTCATTCCTGTCTCCGAAACATTCATTTAAGACCTACATACAAACCCAGCGCGAACGCAAGCCCAACGGATTTCCCAGGGTTCGTTCGAATCCAGTCTTTGACGTCAAATCGCTGGACGACCTCGTCTTCGAATTCGCGCAGGTTGGCTTCAATTCGGGCTTGAGCGTCACGAATACTGGTCTGGATCTCCACAACCTCTGTGCGGTAGTCGTTCTTTAAGACGACGGTGGAGAGCCCGGTAGCTGTGTCATCCATTTTCGACTCCTGTCGAGTTCTTCACCGGCCAAACGAGGTCCGAGTTCGTCGGCTTTGAGCCGTCCCGAAATTTTAGCAAATGCGTGCAGTCCAAAGCCTAAATGCACCAACGAAAGCACCAATGCCGTGACTGCCATACCCACCAGGCCAAAGGCCCATCCGGCGAAGAGAATCGCCGTGAGACTCAGCAGGCCGAAACCCACCAGCGCTACGACGCCAAAAAAAGCCATGGCCGCAAAATAACGCCCGGCAATGGACGCATCCTGCTTCAACTCCAGACGGAAGAGGCGAAGGTGCTCGCGAAAGAGAAGCAAGACGTCTTCGCTGAGCGTCTGAAAGACGCCCGCGAGCGAAATCTCACTTCGTTTTGATTCGCGTGAAATCATGGTGTGATGGTGATCGTGGCCAAACCGAGTTGGCTGACCTGTTCTGTGGGTTCGCCGTTGTCTCCGTCTTGCGAAACGACCTCGGCTCCCAGTGGATACTCACCAGGTGTCAGTTCCTGGAACCAACTTGTCGCGATTTCAGTCAGGGTAATCGTATCCCCTGATAGAGTCGCGTTTTGGTAGACCCCTTCGGTCCCATTAGATTCAATGAACACTCGAGTTCCGTCGACATTGATGGGATCAGCAAATCCTGTAACAACCAGCGTGACCGTCGCGAATTGGTCCGTCATGCCGGTCGCCGTCGAAGCCACCGAATCGGGAGAGATCGTCATGGACACGATCTCTGGACCGCCCAGTAGGTCGTCCGCACAGCCGAAGCCAAAAAACATCATCGCTGCAATCAGACCGAACTTCACCGTTGTCATGGGCTCCTCCTTGGCATTACCTGTGGCCTTGCTTGTATCATCTTGTACAAATCCATGCACGCTTGAGCCATGTCAGAATTACTTCATGAACTGCAGATTGGACCTTGTCGTACCGCGGGAAGGGTTCGTCTTGTCGCTTCGGGCGCCGTACTGGAAAACGCCTACGCCTCGATCCCGATTTTTGGCGTGGATACTGCGGACGGGGCATTGGTACATGTCGCGGGGAGTTTCAACGGCGCCGCGATCCTCGTTACCGACGTGGAAGTGATGCACGTTCCGACAGGCGGTGCGCGGTCGCGACAAAGTCACGGCGTCAGCGTGGCGGCTCGAGATGTGATGTATCGCGCCGTTCGAAGTCGCATGCAAAACATGGGTTTTGTGGAGGTTGAGACGCCGATTCGCGTCACGGCTGCCGGCACGGATCCCTATCTGGAGGCGATCTCCTGCGAAGAGGAAACCTGGCTGCAGACTTCTCCCGAATTCGCGATGAAACACCTTTTGGCTCATGGGCATGAGCGAGTGTTTCAAGTCTGCAAAGCGTTTCGAGGCAGCGAAATCACGGCCACGCATAATCCAGAGTTCACGATTCTGGAATTCTATCGGGCGTGGGAGGGCATGGATGCCTTGATTCAGGACGTCGAGGACATCGTGAAAATCTGCGTGCCGGAATTGGAGACTGCCGTGTTTCAGCGTCGAACAATGAACGACGTGGTGCGGTCAGCAGCGAATATCGATTTGGTATCGTGTCAGACGGCCGAAGAACTCCGGACTGCAATTCAAGGGGAGGGGCATTTTGAACCCCGTAAGGGCGACGGTTGGCACGAGATGTTTTTCGAACTCATCGTGACGTGCGTAGATCCCTACCTAGAAGCGCAGCCACCGACCTTTGTGACCCATTGGCCATCGCAGGTGGCCGTGTTGGCACGTCGAAGTCCTGAAGACCCGCGAGTCGCCTTGCGATTCGAGCTCTATGTCGAAGGCTTGGAATTGTGTAACGGGTTCGAGGAACTGACCGATCCGGTCGAACAACAAGAGCGTTTTGAGGAGGACCGGGCGTTTCGAGCCGCACACGGACTTCCCGATGCTCCGATTCCAGAGAATTTCCTGGAAGCGCTGCGGTGGGGGTTGCCTCCCTCGTCAGGAGTCGCCATTGGTCTCGACCGCTTATTGATGCTTCGGCTCAAGACCAAGCAAATCTCGGACGTGTTGCCGTTCTGGTGGGGAGCCGGCCGCTTCTGATTATTTTTCGGGGGCGACGGGTTCTTTTGTTTTGGCCAGTTCTTTTGGGCCGGTCGCGGCGTCGGTCGACCCCTTGAACTGGATGCGATCCACAATTCCCGAGATCGTAAAACCGTACCAATCGCGGTTTTTTCCTTTTCGGACTTCATTGACGTTCAAAAACGGAGCGATGCTGTTCTTCTTGACGAAGGTTTCGTCGAGTTGAGTGCGCATTTTCACGTCGACCTTCGAGCGTTTCAAGGTGGTTGCGGTGTCCACCGACCCCCATGCCTCAAGACGAATATCGCGCCCGCTGGTCTCCATTTTCTTGATTTTCAGCAAGCCAGAAGTCTTGTTGTCTTCCGAAAACTCCAGGTCAACAGCGAGTGTTCCGAAATTCGTTTGAGGAATCTCGAAATAAGTCATGGGCGGAAATTTCTCGGTCATGACGGTCGCTGGCCCAAGGGTCAACTGCGAGCCAGAAAGCCGGACGAAGCCAGCTGTGGGTTGGAGTTTTGGGCTCAATGTCCACTCAATATCCGCCGAGAGTTCGCCGAAAAACGGGACGCCTGTGAACGACGCAAGAGCAGGCGTGGTGCGCAGATCGAGCTTGTCGACCTGTGCCCGAATCGTCGTGCCTTCAGACCCGAACGATGCCGTACCTTCGATGATCCCTCCATCAACATCGACCTCAAACTCCACAGTGGGAGCAAGATGGAAGAGGCTGAGTAACGGCGTCAGCCGTGCGCGAACGCTGGTGATTCGGACCTTCATTGGGAGGTCTGCTGGGATATCTGGATCGATGGGAACAGCGTCGTTCACACGTTCCTCGATTTGAATTCCGTCCAGGCTCACGCCCGTGAACCACCACACATCAAGTTCGTCGATTCGGACTTTGTATTTTGGCCCTAACGCTTTTTCGGCCTGAACGATTACGATCTCTTTGAGTTCGTCGTCCGGGAACGAAAGGCCCGCAGAGATTGAAAACGACAGAAAGCCCGCCACCGCGATCGTCGCAAATTTCCAGAGAGGTTTATCGAGCCATACCAGCATCAGGTTGCCTTTTCTTTCTTAACGAAGGTGGAGACCGTTACAACGGCGCGAACTTCCCCAGGCTTCTTCTGATCTCGGATGTCGAGCCGTTTCACAAAGACCGGTTCTGGCGATTTTTCGATGCGATCGAGAAGTTCCAGAAGTTTCGACATGTCTGCGTCCCGAATTTCTACTCGGAGTTGTTTTTCAATGATGATCGGCCCGTCGTCTTTTTTCCCGGACCCACCGAAAGGCAGTGAATCTTCGTCGTAACTGGTGACCGTGATTTCTGCGGCTGCTGCGTGTTCCGCAACGAAGCTCGTGAGTTTGATCGCATTCGATGAGAGCGTCTCTTCATCGACTTTCTTATGACTTTTCTTGGCCGTCTTGCTCGCCTTCTGAGCCACGTATTCCGGTCCCGCAAGGGCTAGGTAGTCCAGCGCGGATCGATAGCCGTCCGTTTCTTTCTCGATTTCTTCCATGCTTCCGCGAAATGCCATCACGCCGACAAAGAGTCCGAGGACCGCAAATGTCGCGAGCATGAGCCACAAATACATGCGTTCGGAGGGCGTTCTTTGCGCCCAGAACGATGGCTTTGCTGTTTTCTTTTTCTTGGCCATCGTCGTCCTCACGAGCACTCGCTGGCAATTTGCAGTTCAAAATCTGCTTTGCCATCGGTTTTAACTTTCAATTTATCTTTCTTGATCGACTTCAAACACTCGATGGCTTCGAGGTCCGATACGATTCGATCGACGGCCTGCGCATCGGTAGTCTCGCCCATAATCTGAATCACTTTTCGGTCGATATCGACTTCGAAACGAGACAGTTTCATTTCGATATCAGGCGACACTTTGGTCGTGATCATATGCATCAATTCGAACGCGCTGATTTTTGGCACGAACGAAGCGATTTCGGATTCGCCCCCGCCGATGATGCGCTCGATGTCTTTCTTTTTGGTGAGTTTCTGACCAAAAACGGACATGGTTTGTGTCTGGAGCGTCGCTCTCATGGCGTCGCGTCGGGCCTCATAAGCTTGCTTTTGCAGAATCAGCACCAGTCCAAGCACACCGATGAGTAGCGCCGCCGCGGCAGCAAAAATGAACATCTGCCTGCGCACAAAAGCCGACCGACCACGGTAGGAAAAATCGCCCTGGCGCAGATTCAAAATGCTCGGATTGTATTTTTCGTCGTGCGAGAGCAGCAGGCCATTGGCGATCGCAGACCCTTCATGGGGCTGCTTGAGCCGTTTCACTGGGATCCCCAGCTCACCTTCGAGGTAGCGGTCCAATCCACGGATCGCAGCCGTTCCACCGGTGATGTAAATGGTGGCCACTTCGACACGGTCACTGGCGTACAGCCCTTGTAGACTGCGTCGGACTTCTCGTACGAGGTTGCGACCTACGCTGATGACGGCATCGCTCATCAGTTTCATTTGGTCGTTGGGAGCGTCAGAAGCCGAGACGACCGCTGCGTATTGGTGTTTGATGCGCTCGGCTTCGTCTGTCGGGACTTTGAACATCTTGGCAATCGCCTGCGTGATGTTCTTCCCCGCGATTTTGATGGTTCTGGCGAGCGCGACACGGTTGGTCCCTTGGACCACAACGCGTGTGTGCTCGTGACCGATGTCGAGCAAGGCCACGTTCTCGGTCATCTGCCCTGAAGCGCGCAGCGCAAAGCTCAGTGCGTTCTCGGGGACCAGGAGGCGTTGCGGATCGACACCGGCTGACTTCAGCTGAGCCAGAAAATCCCGTACGACGGATTTCTTTGAGAAACCAACGTAGGCTTCGTTCTGGTCACCGTTGGCCTGCATTTGGAAGTCCCAGACCACCTCGTTGATGCCGACTGGAAGCCTGTCCATCAGAAGGTGAGGAAGCACGCTTGCCGCTTTTGAGCGTTCTGCAAAGGGAACGTCGACTTGCAGCGTCACAGCGTGCGTGCCTGGCAAGCCGATCGCGATCGCATCCTCGTCGAGCGCCATGCGGTCGACCAGACGGGAGAGGGCCTCAAGCCAAGGTTCGGCGATTTCTGCAGCATCTTCGACACCTTCGGCGGCCTCAGGTGTTGCAGCTTCGGGGGTTGGGCGCACATTAGTCGTCGCGTCTTGGTCGGCTCCGCCCTGTGGGAAAACGATTTGTTCGCTATCCCAGCTGCGTATGGAAGCGTCTTTCGCATCAACATACGCGGCCTTAACCGACCAAGTTCCCACGTCCAATCCGATGAGTCGTTTGGCCATTCGTCAGTACTCTCGCCAGAATAGATGCCGGCCTTTCGGCATCTCTTTGTATTGTTCTTTTCGCATCTCTTTGAGTTCCTTGAGAGCCTCAGGGTCAGACTCATTTTCTTCAAGGGACTTTTCGCTGGGCATTCGACGAACGGTGCGGTCGAAATCGACCACAGTCTCTATCGTAGTTTCGGTCGAACCGTAACGCCCTGTGGCGTAAATGCGATAAATTCGAGGTGTCGTTGTCGTGACGGATTTCATCAGTCCCGAACGGTTGAATTCTACCGACCAAGCCGGCAATTGAGGCGACACTGGGTCCATCATCAGCGCTGGATTCTTGATGACCAACTGCTGATAGAGCGGGGAATAGGACAGGAATTGCGCCATCAATTGTGGGTTCTGCTTGAGGTCGTCGATGTACGAAGGCAGTTGGCTCACACTGAGGAAACCCACTGGTTGTCCCTTCTTGGAAGACGGCAACAATTTGCTTTCGGAGGTACCCACGTAAGCCAACAGCACCGACATTGGGTTTTCAAAAAAGGCGCGAATACCGTCGAGCGCGAGGGCAATCAACAGAATCTGGGCGCCCACCGCAGGATTGGTGGCACAGGCGGTCATGCCTGCGCCAGCAGCGCTCTGGCCTTCGATGGCCAGGTTCTGGCACAAGACGGCGTAGAACACCGGTGCCTGCGCCACATTCAAATTCGGTTTTCCAATCGGATAGACGGTGAGTTGGTCGCCGAACTCCCGCATGAAGTCATCGGAAATGCCGTGCACTTGATAGAGTTCAGAAACGTCGACGAGCTTGGCGTTACGCGGGCGAATCTTGGTGTCCGAGCGATCGTAATTTCGATCTTCGTCGCCAGCGGTTCCCAACACCGTGCAAGAGTCGCTGACTTTCACGCCCGACGAATCAGGATCAATGAAATCCATGATGTTCTGCAGAGTGGTTGCGCGGTCAACCATGTCGCCCAATGAGTCTTTTTGTTCAAAGAGCTCGTCGTACCGCGCGTCGAGAACCATGGCGCATAACGACGCAAGGTCTCCGTCATCGACTGTCGTTTTGGCGAAGGTGTTGATGTTGATTCGACCGTCTTCTGGAACCACACGAGACAGCATTTCTCCGGTGAAGTCGCCAAATCCCTCGACACCGGTCTCGCTAAGATTGATGCCGCCTACGGGGCTTTCTATTTTTCCGGAATTGAACGGTCCGAGCAACAAGTCGACGTATTGATACATCTGGAAATTCGACCGCCGCATCGCGCGCCCGATGAGCTGCCCCATATCGTCTTCGGTTTCGCGAGATTCGCTTTGCAGGGCGAACTGAAACGAAAGAAGTAGTTTCGATATGTTCATCGCCGAGCGCGCCAAGAAGTAGCTCTTGAGCTGATCGCGTTCGTTGGATGCCAACGCTAGGTTGACGCGGTTGGTGTACGAGAATTCTACGACCGTGGTCGCCATCAACGCAATGGTCACGATCGCCATCAGAATAGCGATACCTCGCTGCGAGCTTGGTGCTCGAGCAGGTTGCTCCATGGCGTCAAGTACCCGCCGTGTGATGTTGGCAATCCATTTCATTAGAAGTCCATGACCTCAGTCGTTTGAATCTGAACCTGCGTCGAAAAAGTCTCGCTATTTCTCATCATCCCTTGGGGAGGAAGCACCAACGTAATCCTAACTCGTGTGGGCAATCGACCGGCGAATTCACGACGAGTGGTGTCCCAAGAGTCAACCCAACGTCCTTGCCCGATTTCTTCATTGGTTCCGAGTTTGACCTCGCCGGCATCCCAGTACTCAAATGAAATCGATTCGACCTCGGGGAGCACACGTTGGATCGTGCCGCCTCGGGTGATGTTGTCATCCAGGGTCGTGTCTTCGCGCCGCATCAACACGTTGTGCAGGTCGCCCTCGTCGTTTCTCTCGGATCTCAAAAAGTATCCGATTTCGGCAATATTTCCCGCGCGCTCGCCCTCAACGGTTCGCTGATGAGCGAAACACGTGAAATTAACGAACTCGTCGCGGCCGATCATGCCACTTTGGAGCGGTTCGACGGGTTGGATTGGCACGTCGGCTTCGGCATCAGCGAGGGGCGCCTCTTCGCCGGGAATCTCCTCGAAACCAAATTCTGGACCCGCAATAAACGCCGACCCAATTTCCTGCGTCAGGCGTTCCATTGTGATTCGCACGGCCTGATAACGACCTGAGCGCTCTTGAATCAAATCTCGCGTTCGATACATCTGCGAGATGCTTGCCCAGGTCAGTCCGCTCAAAACCGCGACGATCGAAATGGCGAGCAAGACTTCGACAATGGTGAACCCGGCCTGTTGGCGATGATTTCTCATGGCAATGCCGGGGAATCGTTGAATACGTTGAATTCGTTCAGATTGGGGTCGACGATATATTGCGTGACATGAATCGGGAACGTGCTTTTTCCGTAGGGGAATTCGACGACTAAATCTACCTTTCGGATTTTTTGGCCGATATTATTAATCATTTCGGGCAACTGCCCGATCAGCATCGGCAGCATCGATGAAAACGCCGCGTTTCCTTGCAATGCGCCCTGGTCTCCACCAAATAGTTGGGAATTAATTTGAGCTAGAAATTCCTCTTTTGCTGTGTCGGGGATTTCGACAATTTTGATGTCGGCCGTCCACTTCATGTCGGGCGCACCCTCGTCTTTAAAATCTCCACTCAGGGTCTGGTCGCTGGACTGAAACCCTTCCTCCAAAATCTCGTACTCAATGTCGATCATCTTGGAGCGCGCCAGTTGGGTTGCTCGGGTCAGGTCGTTGGCAAATACCGCTTGCTGCGAGGAATTTGCCATCGTGCCCATCAAGACCGTCAATGCTGAGGCAAGGATAGCCAGAGCGATCATGACTTCGAGTAAGGTGAAGCCTTTTTTAGTCATCGGATTCCGCCTCGGCAAAGCCCTCGGGAGGGTCGAGTTCGCCCGAACGAACGATGACGTTTCCGGTCATCGGTTCGGTGAGCAACGAAAACGCGTTGCCTTCCTCGTCTTTGATGACGACCAATAAGGGCTCCACGTAGCCGTTGGGGAAGAATGATATTGCGGCCCGCCCGGATTCCAGCGGTCGTTCGGGGAATTTAGGGGTGTACACCTTGGTGAACGTAATTCCGGGGCTCAGTTTGGTTTGCTTGATGACGATGTCTTGCACACGTTCGAAGGTGACTCGTCGGTTCACCCCAAATGGATTTTCCTCGGACTCGTCAAAGAGGTCATTCTCGCGTTCGTTGGCTTTGGCCAAGTCGCGGGCTTCCTCGGTCAACATTTCTTCGTCCGCGGCTTGCTCCGAAGCCGTAATCACGGGTTCATCGGTGATTTCCGTGTGATAATTCCCCGTGCCAAGCTCCATCACCAAACGGTAACGCGTGTTGTTCAAACAGGCGTTGGCATAGGTGTACTTAATCACGGATGCCATGCGCAACGTGTCGGACTGAAGTTGGTTTCCGCCCACCATGCCCAGTGAATATGCGCCAAGAGCCATCAGAGACGCAACGATCGCCATCACGACCATCAACTCGATGATCGTCACTCCCTTTCTTTGATGAAAGGGATGGATCATTTGCAGTCCTTCTGATTTTTGGGCTCGTTGCGCATCAGTGTCCTCGAGTGTCGTCGTTGGTGCCAGAGATTCCATCAGGACCCACGGATTGGAGCTCAAAGCTCTTTTCACCTGTGGGTTCATATTCGTAGGCTCGACGCCAGGGATCCAGGCGTTCACACGTGCCCAAAGTCTTTGGCAATTCGTGGGTTTCATCCCATTTTTGCCAAACACAATTCTCCACTACGGCAATGTCGGTCGCGACGATCGCTTCGTCGGTGTCTCGTCCCGTCTGCAGGCATGCAAACGCGATGTACGAGAACGATAAAACGGTCATCAGCGTGAAGGTGAACGCGCCGAAATGCCATGGATTCCATTGTGAGGGCGGAGGAAACATCTACTTACTCTTCTTCGCGCGACGAGATGTCGTCTTCGGTGCCTTCTGAACCATCCGGACCCGCCGAAAGGATCTCGAATTCGCGATTCGAGATCTTCTTGAAGATGTAGTCGTTGCCCCAGGCATCTTTATTGATTTTCTTGGCAAGCGGCGACGAACCAGTCGTCAGGTCTTCAAGAGAGTTCGGGAATTGTCGCGGGCTCGATGACAGGTAATAGGTGTTGACCATTTCGGTCATTTTTCCGATTTCCATTTTGGTTGTCGAGATGTCGGCCTTCGTCAACGCACCAAATACGTTGTACCCAATCACGCCCATGATCGATGCGATGATCGTCATCACGATCATCAACTCAACGATGGTCATGCCGCGTTGGGTCGCCATGACCTGACGAAGGGAAGTTTTACGAATATTTTTTTGTACCGTGTTTTCCATGTCTAACTCCGTATTAATTGGCAGCGGTTCAACCGCCCACCATCTCGTTCATTTGCAAAATAGGTAGCATGATCGCAAACACGACCGCGCCGGCTCCGCCGCCCATGAAAATGATCATGAGGGGCTCAAGGAGGGATGTAAGTGCTTGAATACTCACGTTAACCTGCTGGTTGTAGCTGATCGCGATATTTTCAAGCATATTTTCGAGTTGCCCGGATTTTTCGCCAATCGCAATCATGTGCGTGACCAGGGGGGGGAACTCTCCAGAACGTTTTAGTGGCTGCGCAATGCTGTCACCTTCACGGATATTTACCCGTGCATCTTCAATCACTTCGATGAGCCGAGTATTCCCCAAAATGTCCTTTACGATCTCAAGCGCTTGCAATAATGGAACGCCGCTTGTCAGCAGTGTGCCAAGGGTTCTCGCAAATCGGGCGATGGCGATCATTCGGATCAAATTGCCGATGACTGGGACCTTCAAAATAAAACGGTCCCATTTTTCTTTTCCTTTTTCGGAAGTCCGCCAGCGGTGAAACGCATAGCCGATGCCTCCGACTGCTGGAATCAGGATGAACCACCAATTGGCCAGGGCTTCGCTGATGCCGATCAGGAATTGCGTGATCCAGGGTAGGGCGGCGCCCTGGTCTTTGAAGATCTGCGTCACTTTTGGAATCACAAAAATAAACAACAGACCCATGATGCCGGTGCCCACAAACATCATCAGGACGGGGTAAACCATCGCACCGGTGATTTTTGAACGCAGCTCAATTTGGGCGTCCAAGAACTCAGTCAGGCGGTCCAAAACCGTGTCCAAATTGCCGCTGCTTTCGCCGGCTTTGACCATGTTGATATAAAGGTCATTAAAATGTTTTGGATGGTCGCGCAGCGAATTGGCAAGGCCGGCGCCTTCATTCACTTGTCGCCGAATATCGGTCAATACTCGTTTTAATTCTTCTTTTTCGGCTTGGTCCACGAGCGCGTTCAGGGACTCCACAAGTGGGATCCCGGCGCGCAGGAGCGTCGCGAGTTGCCTTGTGATGAGCGAGATGTCGCGAAGGGTCACAAACTCGAACATCTTTTTGAAGTCGATGTCGGTGTTGGCGCTCTTCGCTTGCTCTTTGCCTTCAAAGACGTCGGTGACAAAGACACCCTTGGCCTGAAGGTTAGCCCGCAGATTCGCCTTGTTGTCGGCGTCCGCGATCCCCTTCACTGATTTTCCCGCGGCGTTTAGACCGCGGTATTCGTATACAGGCATGGTTTATCAGTCCAATAGAGCGTCTTCTTGAGTTACACGCATGACTTCTTCGATACTCGTGACTCCGTTCAGCACCTTCAGCGCACCGTCGTCTCGTAGTGATCTCATCCCGTTGGCTTGAGCCGTTCTTTTGATCGTCCCGGCATCAGCACGGTTCATCACTAATTGACGAATATTATCTTCGATTTGAAGCAGCTCATAGATGCCCGTTCGTCCCTTATAACCAAGGTGATTGCAGTGTTCGCAACCTCCAACGTGGGGGCGATAGACATGGCCTCCGGCGCGACTCAGGTCATCCATGGTCAGGCCGAGCTCCACGATTTCGTCTTCCATTGGGACAAAGGGCTCGCGGCATTTTGAACAAAGTCGTCGGACAAGGCGCTGTGCCAACGACAGGATCACCGACGAACTCACCAGGAAGGGCTCGATGCCCATGTCGGTGAGACGAGTGAACGCGCCTGAGGCGTCGTTCGTGTGCAAGGTCGAGAAAACAAGGTGGCCCGTGAGTGACGCCTGAATGGCCATTTCGGCCGTTTCGACGTCTCGAATTTCACCGACCATGATCACGTCGGGGTCATGACGAAGGTAGCTACGAAGGCCCAGCGAAAATGAGAGCTGAATCTTCGAATTCACCTGCATCTGAGAGATACCCTCGAGCTGGTACTCGACCGGATCTTCGATCGTCAGGATATTTTTGTCGGGGCTGTTGATTTCGCTGAGCGCCGAATAAAGCGTGGTGGTCTTACCGCTACCGGTGGGCCCCGTGACCAAAATAATGCCGTGCGGCCTTCCGATGAGGCGAACCAGATCTTGGAGGTTATCTTCGGAGAAGCCAATATCGCGGATATCGAGCAACACCGCTGATTTATCCAGCAGTCGCATCGTGATGCGTTCGCCGTGCACCATCGGCGCTGTGGCGACACGAATATCGATGTCTTTACCGGCCATTTTAATGCGAATACGACCGTCCTGAGGAAGTCGTTTTTCGGCAATATTAAGGCCCGCCATGATTTTAATTCGCGTCACGATACTCGATGCGAATCGTTTTGGAGGGCTTGTGACCTGCTTCAGAACACCGTCGATTCGGAAACGAACCACGATTTCTTTTTCGCCTGGCTCAACGTGAATATCACTGGCCCGTTCACGTACCGACTGCACAAAAAGACTGTTTACGAATCGAATCACGGGAGCTTCATCGTCATCGCCGGCCTCAAGGAGGTCGTTGATGTCGATCGCGGCTTCTTCGGCGTAAGGAGTCTCGGCTTCGTCGAGCGAATCGAGGTCAGCGCCTAGCTGGCGGCTCTTGCGGTCGAAGGCCGCATTGATCGTGTTCGTCAGCACACTTCGTGGGACGATGATGGGCATGACTTCGATGTCGAGCACCATCCGGATTTCGTCCAGCACCGCCACTTCTAGCGGATCGTAGGTCGCAACGAGAATGCCGTCGTCCGTCCGCGAGAACGGCAGAACACATTTCTCGCGGCAAAAGGCGAGTTGAAGGTGCTCGAGCAGGCTGATGTCGATTTCGTCGACAGGAAGGTCTTTACGGAAGGGGTAGTCCAGCTGAACGGCCAGCCCTTCGGTCAGCGTGGCTTCATCAACCAGGCCAAGTTCGATCAGAGCTTCGCCTAAACGAAAGCCCTTATCTTTTTGAAGGCGCAAGCCTGCCTGCACCTGTTCTGGGGTGGCTTTCCCCATCTTCACTAAGAGTTCGCCGATGCGTAGTCGGTTGTACATCGGACTACTCCACGTCGTTTGAATCGTCGCCCTTAGGCGCGGAATCGGCAGGTGCCGGGGCTTCTTCGGCGCCGAGGACTCGGTATTGAGGACCCACATTTTGGAACGCTTCGAGCGCTTCTTCGCGGGCCCGTTGGTCGCCCACAGCCTCGCCGATCGTGGTCTTCATGCGATCCAAAAGGCCGCTTTTTTTCTGGAAATTGATGCTCTTGACGTATTGCAGGTCGCGGCTTCCAAAAAGCTTCAGCAGTTCACGTCGCTCTTCCATTTTTCGTTGCTGGATCTTCTGCATATCGCCTTCGTTTTCAATCACGTAAGGCGTCAACATAAGGACAAGATTCTGCTTGGTTTTGATGGTGCTGGTATTTTTAAAAAGAATGCCCACAAGTGGGATATCTCCCAGGAAGGGCACCTTATTCACGGTTTCATTTTCGACGTCGCGAATCAGCCCGCCGATGACGATCGTCGACTGGTCTTTGACCAGAACGACAGTTTTAATATTTCGTTTCGTTCGAATAGGAGCACCTGCTCCAAGCCCGCCTGCACCCTTGATATCAGAGACCTCTTGGTCAACTTCGAGCCGAACAAAATCGCTCTCGTTAACCTGTGGTGTGATTCGCAGCGTGATACCGACGTCTTCGTATTCGATAGGGCTAACGAGCCCAGAAAGGCCACCTGTAAGGCTGCTGATGGCCGAAGTCGCTGCGGAGTTGGCGTCGCCACCCAGAAGCCCTGCAAGGCTCGAGGCCCCAGACGATACACCACTGAGGAACGGAACGCGTTCACCGATGATGATCTCGGCTTCTTCGTTGTCCATCGTGAGGATCGCGGGAGTCGATAGAATGTTGACTGAGTTGTCGGTCTGAGTCGCCTGCAAGAGCAGGGCGAATGCCGGCAACGAAATCGAAGTGCCGGGAATGGTGATGCTCGGTCCGAGCAGACCAAGGACGCCGGCACTGCCGGCCGCGGCATCGAGTCCAGAATAGTTCGAACGACCAATCACCAAGCCGCGCGTGTCTTCAATCAGACCATCTGCCACTGCGGACTCTGGAATCACGCCGGCAAAATCCTGGCCGTATCCAGCGGTGAAGCCAAGACCAAGCGAGCGGTTGGTGTCGAGCCCGATTTCCATGATGATGGCTTCGACGTAGACCTGTCTTCGCGGCCGGTCGAGCTGGTCAATCACGTTTTCGAGGGCCAAGAAGTCGCGAGGTGCGGCAACGACCACGAGCGAATTTGTGGGTTTGTAGGCGGTGATTTGCACCTCACCCTGCAGCAATGAGCCTGCTTCGGTGGGGGCGGCAGCCGCTGTGGCCCGCGCGTTACGTGCAGTATTTCGATTGCCCGTGTTCGCCCGTTGAGCTCCCTGGGCAAGTGCCGACAGCGTCGAAGCAAGCTCGTCGGCGTCGGCATATTCCAAAAACTTCACGTGGACCTGTCCGCCCACAGCGGTCGGAACATCCAGAATCTCGATCATCTCTTTGATGCGGTCGAAAGACTTCTTGTCGGACACGATAATCAGCTGGTTGGTGCGTTCGTCAGCGATGATATCCGAGATACTGACGCCCAAATCCCCGGCTCCATCCGAGCTTTCGCCTTTTTTCGGGGCCGACTTGGAGGTGCCTCCGCCTTTTTGGGCCTGAAAGATCTCTTCGATGCGTGACGCGACTTCGGTGGCATCGGCGTGAAGCACTCGGTAGACGTAAATTTTATTCGCCGCATCGCCCTTATCGAGCTTCTCGATGAGTTTCTGCACGCGGCGAAGGTTGGCACCGTTTTCGGTGATGATGAGCGTCGAACCGTAGGGAATCACGGTTGCTTCGGGAGTCAGGAATTTCTGAATCACGGGTTGGATTTCGTCGATCGCGGCGTTTTCCACGGGAACGATTGCCGTGACCATTCGCGCTTCGTTGGGAATCCGCTCGCCAGCATCATAGGCGGCTTGAGGTTCAACGATCGCGTTTTTAGATTCCACGATTTTATTGAACGAGCCCATGGGAACAACGGTCAATCCGTTCATCTGAAGAGCCGCCAGGAAAGCCCGATAGGCCTCGGCGAGCGACACTTCTTTGGGAGAAATGATCGTGATTGTTTTGCTGGTATTAATGCTGTCGGAAATGATGAAGTTTTTGCTCATCGCTCCCGAGAAAAACTTCACGACTTCATCAAGCTGGGCCTGACGGAAATCGATCGTGACTCGCACGTTTCCTGGCGTTCGTTTGGGCCGAAAATCGGGATCAAAATTCGCAGGAAGATTGTACTTCTCCTGCGGATTCACCTCCGTCTTTTCGGCGTCCTTTCCGTCCTGTGCGAAAGCAACAGAAGGGATGAGCATGCCGCAAACAAGAGCGGAAAGCAGAGCGGGAGTGTATTTACGCGAAGTCATCGAATTCCTTTCACGTCGAATCTGGCACTGGTTCGGTGATGCTTCATTCATTTTATTGTGTAATCCATCGTTTCTTTTTTCCCACGGCGCTCAACTTCAATGGCGACCTTGGATTGGTTCTTCATAGAATCGAGAAGTTGGAGGGCTTTCGCCTGACTATCGATTTTCTGTCCGTTGATGGACTTCACGATATCCCCGGTCTTGATTCCGATTTTTGAGTAAACGCTTGAGTCAGCAACGTTGATGAGCTTGATGCCGTTGCTCTTGCCGTTTTTGTCGTAGACCGGGACCAGCCTGGCTGCTTTAGCCAAACGTTCACGATCCGAGAGTTCGTCATTGAGTGATTTGCGGTCGATTTCGAATTTATTCGCACTGACCTGTTTGACACCTGTTGCCGCTGCGGCCTTTTTGGCGGCAGGCGGTGCGTAGGGAGCCTTAATGTCTTTGCCCACCGCTGAAATCGTGGAGCCTTGAGGTCTGATTCCCGGTGAGCCTGAAATACTGTTTTCGATCTTGATGTACTCCAGTCGGGCGTTTCTTCGGAAGATGATGCGGTCGCGGCGGATCTCGATGACCTCGGATTCCCCCATGATTCGGTCGCCGATGCCCACGATATAAGAGGTCTTGGTTCCGTTTTCTGACACCAAAGCCAGTGAATATTCAGGTTTTCGCGAAACCATCGATCCCAGAAGCTTGATGTTGAGATCACTTTGGATCGCGAAATCACCGTCTTGAATCGTCTCAGGTTCAACTTTGACGCAGGCGCCACTCTGACAAACTTCGCCTTCGTCGCATCCATCGGGGCATGCCAGAGACTCGACGACATCCGCGCAACCAAAGAGGCAGCGGTCCGCGATGGCTTTTTTGTAGCTGCGCGCACTGACGGTCACGGCGGGTTTCGTCGTTTTGTCAGGGGTAGCGATCGTGTTGATCGTGGGGACCGTGTAGGGAGCGAGTTTAATCGCAAAGAACTCATTCACCGCAAAACCGAGCAGGGCTGCGAGGAAAACCACAAATCCGATGTGGATTAGCGGACCGTACTTTTTTAGAAATGGTTCCATGAGCACCTTAGGTAGACTCCGTTGATGAGTTAATGCACTAGTCGTGCCAATAAGCGCGTCTCATGTATTTCAAGGAGTTAGAGGATGGCGTGCGTGTGTTTTTGGGGGCTTTGTGACATTTTGTCAAAAGGACGGAGATCCGTCCGATCGTGTGCGCCAAATTGTCGGGCGAACGTCGATATCGCTTAATGACCATTCGCGTGATCATAAATTGCATCGAGCGGTCTTAGGGTCCATAATCACTTAGACACATTTTCGCCATTTAGGTTAGGCGTGGCAGACAATCAAGGTAAGCAACTTCTCTTAATGGGGCCAGACCCCGATATGTTGGAGTTGTTGACTGAAATCCTAGGGGAGAGTGGGCTTGCCGTTTCGACGGTTTCCAGCGCGGCTGAGCTGCGCCTCGCACTCGCCGGTGAGGGTACCTTTGTTGTGTTGTGCGACGAGTTGGCCCAGAAGCTAGACAGCCTCGCCATCTGGAAGGGTGTGCAGGACCAGGCGGATTTTGATTCCCCCGGTTTTTTGGTTCTTACCGACAACGTTTCAGGGGAACGGGTTTCCGAATATCTGGACTCAGGTATGCACGAGGTCATGTTCAAACCCTTCGACGTCGCGGAACTTGAAGCTCGAATTCGCAAGGTGTTCAGGGTCCTTGAACTTGAGGCGATGCCCGAACTCGTGGCGGTTGATGAACCCAAGCCGGTCAAATTACCTGAGGGTTTTGGCGGCGACCTCGATTATCTCGGACTGCCTGACCTTTTGATGAACCTTCATCAGAATACACGAACTGGGGAACTGACGATCAGTGTTCACGACGGCGACTACGTGTTTGCGTTCAAACGTGGAGAGATTTCGCGCGTGGATGGGCCACGGGGGCTAAAACACCGGAAAGCGTTGTTTCGTGCGATTCGCGAGACCGCAGGCCGGTTTAATTTTCAGCCGTGTGATGAAGTCAGGACTTCCAGACAGACCTATGAAAATATGGCGAATCTGGTGCTGATGGCGGTGCAGGAAGCCGATGAATATCCGCTTTATCGTGACCGTTTGCCCGGCGACCCGGTTCCGGTGACGCTGACCTCAAAGGTCGAGTCCGTGCGGCTGCCCGAGAATTCCGCAATACAGCCCTTGGTCGAAGGACTGATCAAATCGACGACGATTGATATTCTGGTTCACGCGTGCCCAAAAACGGATCTCGCTGCCGTTCGGGAGTTACGCGAACTCATGGAAGCCGACATCATCGTGGCTGTCGAAGGCGCTGCTGCGGAAGCAGCATCCTAAGCGCTTAGGTCCGCGTCACACACGCGACCATCATGAAATGATAGGTTTGGGGATGCAGATCGGCCATATGGGCGAAAGCCAGTTTCCATCCGCGTTCTCGCAGCTCACCCAGATCCTTGGCACCGGCCTGAGGAGAGGGGGCCAGATACAAAATGGTGCGGACTCCCATGGCCTCCAAAATCGCCAGGACACGTCCTCCGACCGGCTCCCGCATGGGATTGATGACAGCATAGTCAAACTCACGTCCAAGCGTCGCTAGATCTCTGACGCCTCGTTCAAACGATGAGGCCACAAAAGTGGCGTCCGGTACGTTCTGCCGAGCGAATTCAATCGCGCTTTCGGACCCGTCGATGCCAAGGGCTGTGTGACCGGCCGAAATCGCCAAGCCGGTGACCCCGCCGATGCCGCACCCAAGTTCCACAAGGCGTCCAGCTGGCAGCGAGTCCAAGAAGTCTTGAACCCAGATGTAGAGCGCACCCGACGTTGTTTCCGAACCGTGTGTCCAAACATCCAGACTTGCATGAAAGGTCTGGGAGTGGACACGTAGAGTGGTGTGATCTTCCGGCGTCGCTTGACCGATGGCGTGCCATCGCGCGCCCGGAATCAGTTCAGAGATTCGGCGAAGCGAAAGGGCCCCTTCAGAGTCGGCGGCTGAGGCTATTCTGGGAGAGCCTGCTGCAGGTGCGATGAAATGAACTTCGTCGTCATGGGCGCAGCATTCCTGCACGGCTGCCACCAGGTTCCTGGCGTGCGTGGTCAGCGCAAGGCAACTCGCCATGGGCTGCAGGCCATCGGGGGAGTTCAGGCCTGCGACTCCGTCGCGCACCGTGAGCCGACCGCGCATACGGTATCCTTTTGTCCGCGTGTTTTCCTGCACCTCGATCGGGTCAACGGCGTCGATTTTGACGGGCCAGCCAGCGAATTTCTCTAGAATTTCGGTGAGTGCCTGCCGTTTGAACTTCCGTTCCCACTCGGCAGATACGTGTCGGTGATGGCATCCGCGGCAGCTGGGAAAGCGCGGGCAATCCACTTCGACGCGTTCGTCGGAAGGTTCGAGGATCTGCAGAAGGGACGCGTCAATTTTCGGGCTCTTCGGATGCTTCTTGGGATGCAAGCGCACCTCAACCAATTCGCCGGCGAGCGCACCGGGCACGACGACCCAGCCAGCTTCGATGCGAACAAGGCCTTCTCCTCTCCATCCCAATTTGTCGATTCGCAGCCTTGTGAGGACGTCCTGTCCGTCAAGAGGGATTCGATTCATGTACCTACCTTGTCTGGATTGAGTGTCGAGGAACTTGCTACGCTCTTTTGTCCCGACTCAAGTATCGTATTCACGTCGTCCATCACAGCGGCCAAGCGAGGGACTCGAATTGACCATCCACGGCGAGATGTTTGAGCCAGCGTGGGTCACTCACGCAGAAGCGCAGGGAGGCCCGCGGTTGAAGCTGAGCCAGCGCCTCGAACTGGGCGTTCACGAGTTCCTCGATCAGGTCTTCGAGCGTCGCCGCTTCATACATCTCGCGTTCGTCCGCGTACTCGCCTTTCTGTCCGAGCGTTTCGATGCGCTCCAAGATCGAAGTGATCACGAGGCCATGATTATGTCGCCATCGTGCGGTGTACTCGGCACGGTATTGGGCGGCGAGCTGGGAAGCGCCGGGATGCGCGGCGGGATAATCCACCTCGTCATGAAGCACGATCGACGACTCCACGATCACTTCGTCGGCGTGGTCGCTCATCCAGTCCCACGCGGTTGTCGACGAAAACTCAGGCTCGGTGCCCGGCCACAGAAATGCCACGTGGTCATCGGGCATCGACTCGGCCAGCACGCGTGCAAGGAAGCTAGTCTCAGCGAAGACGGTGATGTGGTCGCCCACGAGCCGAAACTGAAAGTCGGCCCACGTTTCACCCAGTTCAACCACGCGAACTCGATACTGCGCAGAGCTCATCCCTAGCCTCCCGGTCGTTCATCCAAGGGCCCAGTCTACATCGAGCCCAGTGGCTGCGGAACTCCAACAGGTGCCGTTCGCCAATTCTTGGGAGTTGCGGCCTTGCAGGCATTGACGCTGGCTTGGCCCAACGGCTCATGAACTTGCTTTGAGCCCCGGTTCAGCGCGCGGGAACTTGCGGCAGCTGTAGTCCGTTGATAACGTGGCGACGGAAACATGCAAAATACAGGAAACATACGTCAGATGGCGGGAACCTTCCCCAAACCGGGGGACTTGTTTGAAGGACGATACCGTATTCGTTCCATGATCGGATCTGGCGGTTTTGCGCGTGTTTACAGCGCAATGCAAGAAGATCTGGGGCGGGTGGTGGCGCTTAAGATTCTAACACCGCCCAAAGACGGGGACTACGAAACCAAAGTGGTTGATCGCTTCAACCAGGAAGCTCGCCTGGTTTCACGACTGCAAGATCCCCACACAATCACAATGTTCGACTTTGGTCGTAGTGCAGATGGCCTGCTCTACATGGTGTTCGAGTATGTGAACGGTGTCAGCCTCTCGCATTTGATCTCCACCGAGGCGCCGCTGGCCCCCACGCGGGTGGTGAAAATCCTGCTGCAAACACTGTCGAGCCTTGAGGAGGCCCACGCGATGGGCGTCTTGCATCGTGATATCAAGCCCGGGAATATCATGGTTTTCGAGCATGTGGGCCGAGCAGATCAGGCAAAATTGCTGGATTTTGGTATCGCAAAGCTTACCGGCTCGGATCAATTGCCTCAGGACCTGACGGCCGACGGCGCGCTGATCGGGACGCCCCGGTACATGTCTCCCGAACAGATCCGCGGCGAGAAACTGACTGCGCAGAGCGACATCTACAGCCTTGGGCTGGTCGCCTATGAAATGCTGATGGGGAAGAAGGCCATCGAATCCAATTCGAGCGTTACGATCATCGGCAAACAGCTCGATCCACAGTCGTTTGCGCTTCCCGTGATGGCTTCGGTTTCTGTGGGCCTTCGGACCATCATCAACCGAATGCTCGCCAAGGAGCGAGACGGACGTTACCTGAACGCGTCGGATGTCATGACTGCGCTATCGAATTGGACGCAGTCGGACATTCAAGATTTTGCTGAAGTGGCGACAACGACGCGGATACGGGGAAACGAGCTCGACGATCTCATCGATATCTCCGACGAGATCGTGCCTCTTGATGGCACTCGAGACGGTTTTCGGGCGACCATTCCCACCAGAAATACTCCGCCTCAACCAGTCTTAGCTCCGATTCCGTCGGCTCAGCTCAGAGGTCCCTCCGTCGCTTTCACGCCGCCGCCCGTGAGTCATTCGCACACGAAACCAGCGCCGCGATCGTCGGTGGTGCCCGTGGTCACCGGCATCGGTGTGCTGTGCCTGATTATTGGGGGACTGGCTGTGGTCTCGCATCTTCGCGATGCTCCGGCAGCCTCGGTCGACACCCCGGCTCCGAGTGCAGTCGAAGAGGTTCCGGTGCAGGCCCCGGTGATTGCCGCACCGGTGAACCGCCGGTTGGTGATCCGAACGACGCCCTCGGGATTGGACATCACGGTGAATGGTCGACCCGCGACAAGTCCTGCGACATTTTCTGAGGAAGAAGTCGGCTTCCCGGTTAGAATACGCGTGAAGTCGGGCGATTCGTTGTCTCCAGAAATGATCGTCAACGATTTTGCGGCCGATATTGTCTACGACGCGACGGACTATTTGGCGTTCATCGAAAAGATGAAGGCGGAGGCCGTGGTGCCGGTCGAGGAACCTGCGCCCAAGAAAGTGGCGGCAAAGACCAGCGACAAGAAAGCCGTGGCGAAGCCGAAACCGGCCGAAAAGCAGCCAGCGAACGGGACTTCAAACGTCGAATCTGAGAAAGTACCCAAAGAGTATGTCCCTAAAGGGAACTTCCCATCCATGGATTGATTCGAATGCGCTTTGTACTGACCATCGTTTTTGCTTTGCTTCTGGCTCCAGCCGAGTCATTCGCGCAAGCCCCATCGCAAGAAGCGGTGGATCAGGCTGAAGCGCACTTCCAAGAGGGCGCGGAGTGGTACACGACCGGCGAGTATTCCAAGGCGATTGTTGAGTTCCTGAAGGGGTATAACGTCGTTCCCAATGCGATGTTTCTTTATAATATCTCGCTCTCATACGCGAAGCTGGGCAATCAAGACGACGCGCTGATGTACGCAGAACGCGCTCAGAACGAAGTCGGCATGCCAGACGACGTTGCGTCGCGAAACAGCGGTCGCATCGGCGCATTACGCGTGCGTCTTAGCGGGTTGGACGTGGCGAAAAAAATCTCCGACTTGAGCAACGTGGTTGACGTCGTCCCGACTCAGCCGCCCCAAAGCGGGTTCGGTTGGTTGGGCATCAGCGGCATCGCGGTAGGCGTGGCCGGTCTAGGTTTGATGGGAGGATCTGCGCTTATTGGGATGGGAGTATCGGATGATATAACCGCCCTGGAGAACGAGGCCAACGGCGGTGATCAGGCGCGCTTTGATGAGTTGAAATCCAACATCGAGTCCGACCAATCTCTGGGTCAGGTTCTTTTGTTTTCGGGCGCAGGGTTGGCTGCCCTGGGGGTGACGCTGGTCGTGGTTGATTTGATGAACGATGAAGAGCCCACACAAACGAGCCTGAGGCTCGTTCCCACGAATGGCGGGGCAGGTGCCGTCATTAACTTCTTGTACTGAGGGGACTTTCATCGTGAGAGTCAAAACGGTAGAGTAATCGAAACGGTATGGTGCAGGTTTAATATGAAATATCGACTGATTGTGATCGCGGCTTGTGTCGCACTGGCTGCTTGTAGTGATGACAAGTCGAATGGCCCCTCAGTGGTCGTGCTGCCAGATACCGGCAATAACACTACCAATAATGCTCAAAACGACATGGGCACGGCTGACGCTCAATTCGATGCCACCCCAATGGAAGACTTCGGAACGGACACGAATGTGACCAATCCTGGCTTCTTGAACGGCGTTTGGGTGGTCAAAATTGAAGATGTTGCTCGGGCGACGCTCACCATTCGACACATCGAAGGTGAAGAGATGGCCTCAGGAACATTTGTTTCGCAGCAACCAGCTTCTGCTGGGAACTTGAATGCCGTTCTGTGGCAAGACGACACGATGACCGCTTCGTGGAATATCCGCGTGGATAACACCTCGGAGACCTTTGGTATTTCGGATGGAACGGCGGCGGATGGGAACACGCTGAATGCACGCTACACCGATTCCTCAACGGGTCAGTTCACGAACTGTGTGGTGGAGCGACAGCCCTGATCGACGGGCGGCTCTGAGCGATGCATTCCGTAGGTTTCGAGTCGGCAACGCGGCAACGTTGTTGAGTGTCGCCTGACCGAATCACAACCACTTCAAAATGATCGGGGATTCCGCTGATTTCGGCGCTCTGCTTGCAGGTGACCAGGAGTTCTTCTCCTCGTGTGCCTGCTGCATGCGCGACGCATCCCGGTGCCGAAACGCCTGCCAGTGCTTCGGCCTCGTTCAGCTTTGTCTCAAAGTGGGCCTCCAACGCGTAGAGCCCCGTGAACCCCAGGGCAAGCACCGCTAACGCCCACGACAGATAATCCCGTGAAGTCTTCAAAGTCCCATCCGTGTTCTCAGCGTGCGCTCGTAGACCCGAATGATCTGGTCGTCGACGCCATGTCTGGAATAGCGGCTCTGGGCACGCCCCAAGGCGTGGGCGGACATCTCAGACATTAATTTGGGGTGGTCCAGAAGGTCGATGACGCCATTGGCGATCGACTCAACGTCTGTCTGGGTCACAAGCCCAGTTCTTCCCGCGGCGATGATCTGCCCAGAAGAAGGCTTAAGTACGCTGACACAGGGCAGGCCGAAGCTCGCTGCAGTCATGAGGTTCATCGAGGTGTCGCGGGTGCTTTCGAAGTCCAAGAATAAGGACGCGCCCGAAAAAAGTGACGCGTGAGACTCCGCAAATTCCGCATCGGGAATGGGAATGGCTCGTGAGCTCAGGACTCGCCATTTCGCCTGTGGGGCTCTTCTTCGAACCACTCGGTAAATGTCTCGCAGTGATTTCAAATCCTCTTTGGAGGCTTTTGAGGCGTCGACGGCCACGACCGTTTCGGTGCCACTGACCACTTCGCCTGGCAACACGACACCGTCTCCACCAAGAATTAATTCCAGTTTTTCGCCCGGGATCACCGATTGGAGCGCCTCAAGGTCGGCTTCAGTCTGCACGAGGTATTTGTCCACTCTTGCACCGAGCCAGGCGTAGGCCTTGATGGGGTCGAGAGCAGACGGGAGGCCGAACCGTGTCATAAATTCGGGAAGGGCCTGGATCTTGTGGTGATGGCGAATCGTTACGCATGTCGCAGTGACAGGCAGTCGCTCGCCGGCCAGCGCGGCTGTCCACGCCCAGGTATCAAAACCATGTAAGAGCGTCGGCGGGTTTTCAACGAGATGCGCCCAGCAGATCAACCACGCACCAAGGTTATGATGCACGCCCGCAATCACGGGGAGCGGGCACACGACAAAATCCTCGCTTTCGAGCGCGTCAAACGAGTCGTCACGGCCGGCGCAAATATGAACTTCGAACCCCTCATCACGAAGGGTTCGAAGGCGATCAAGGTGAAGAGTCCTCACCTCATGCATATTCTTGCAGAGGTAGGTCAGCACGTGTGAGGACATGGGCTTATATCAATCGTAGAGGGCGTTGAGGCGATCGCCGAATTTTTCCATGATCTTGCGACGCTTCACTTTAAGCGTTGCAGTGAGCATCTCGTTTTCGGCGGTCCAATCTTCGGTGTCGACCACAAACTTCATCGGTTTTTCATAGCCCTTGAAGCTCTTACCCACGCGTTCGACTTCGGAGTGGAGCAGGGCCTGGAAGTCTTCTGACTCGTAGGCGGTCTTGGGATCCTTGCCATTGGCTTCACACCATTTGCCGTAGGTGTCCATATCGATGACCACAACAGCGACGTTTTTGGGGCGGTTGGTGCCTTCGATCATGATCTGAGTGATGTACGGCGAGAGTTTGAGCTCTTCTTCGAGCGGGGCAGGAACCACGTACTTGCCGTTCTCGAGTTTGTACTGCTCTTTGACGCGTCCAATAATGTAGAGGAAGCCATCTTCGTCGATGCGCCCAAGGTCGCCCGTATGGAAGGTGCGGTCCTCGTCGAGGACATCTGCGGTTTGCTCAGGAAGGTTATGGTAGCCCTGCATGATGTTTGGTCCGCGCGCGCAGACTTCACCCACGTTGGGATCCGAATAACCTTCAACGGGTGCCAGAATGACCTCGACATTTGGAATGGGCTTGCCGACTGACCCGATTCGGTGAGCACCAGGACGATTGCACGTCACAATCGGAGAGGTCTCCGTAAGTCCGTAACCCTCGTACACGGTGATGTGGAGGTTATCGATGAAGCGCGCGACATCCGGCGAGAGCGCGGCGCCACCACTGAAGGCATACTTAAGCCGGCCGCCAAAGCGCATGCGCACTTTCGAAAACACCAGCTTGTCGAAAAACTTGTCCTTAAGGCCGGTGATCAACGACGGTTGTCCGCCGTTTTCGGTCTCTTTGCGCAACTTGTCGGAATTTTCGAGACCCGCGAAAAAGAGCGACTTCTTGATCCCACCGTCTTCTTCCATCTTGCGATGCACGCCGTCGTAGATTCGATTGAAAATACGCGGAACGCTGAAAAGCAGCGTGGGGCGGACCTCGGAAAGGTTCTGGATGATCGTCGAGACGTTCTCGGCAAGGCCAAGCGATGCGCCCATCGAAAAGAGGGCGTGCAACTCGACCGTCTGACCAAAGGAGTGGGCCCAGGGCAGGAATGAGAGGCTTACATCCGACGTGCCAATCTCAAGCAACGAATGCATCGCATTGACGTTGGAGCAGATGTTGCCGTGGGTTAGTAGAACGCCCTTTGGGTTACCGGTCGTGCCTGAGGTGTAGATGAACCCGCAAAGGTCGTTCACGTCAGGATGGTAGATGGGCGAAGGATTGTGTTTGCCGTGTTCGACCAACGCAAAATAGGCGTCGTTTGAGTCGCGTGGCCCATCAAAATAGATGACGCGTTCAAGAACACCGACGGTCCCCACGAATGGAAGCGTCTTTTCGTAGATCTCTTGGGTGGCGACCAGCAGTACTTTGGCGCCGGAGTCGTTGACGATATATTCCCATTCTTTGCTGCTTTGCGCCTCGTACATCGGGCAGAATTTCGCGCCGATCCCGTAGGTCGCGTAAGCCGATACGGCCCATTCTACGCGGTTATTAGCGATGATCGCGACGGTGTCGCCTTTCTCGAGTCCGATCGATGCCAACCCGCCACGAAATGCCTCGGTCTCTTCACCGAATTTTTCGTAGGTCATCCATTTGTAGGCACCGTCTTTTTTGGTTCCGAAAAGTGGGCTCGGACCGAACGCGGCAATAGAGATCTCGTACATTTCAACGAGGTTTTTAAAATCTTTGGCCATAATCTTCGACCTCCAAAAGAGTGCTGAGCATGATGTGATTGCAGGCAAGCTAGCCCGCAAAACACACGTGCGCAAGGCGTTTAGCAGGTCTGGTACCTTGAGTTGCCACTTGTGTCATGATTCTGGATCTTGGATTGGCCACCAGATGGCGATTTTCACGTAAACAGCGCGAATTCTCGTTTGTGTTGGTCGGCACGGATCCTGCTCTACCTATTTGCGAATTTGAATTTTTTGATTTGATGAGGTTTTAAATGCGTCATGAACTTTTGGCTTTGATTCTGGTCGGTGGCTCCTTGAGCGCCTGCGGCGATGCTGCAGCTCCCACACAAGAAATCGCGGTGACGGACGACGGTGTCGTGAAACAAGAAGACACCCGAGCGGACGCTTGGAACTGGCGGAATAACCCCACTGCATTTCGAACCGAACTCACGTATCGTTTTGACGAGCTCCCGCTTGAGGGCGCTTCGGCAAAACCAGGTTGGGCCGAGACTTACTGGCCCTACGTCGAAGACGGCATCAACGCTCGCTGGCAAGGTGCAAACATCTACTCACCTGCCGAGAAATACGACCAGGCTTTTAAGGGATGGACGCCTGATGAAGGCTTCATGGATTTGAAGCCGTTCGATATTTCCACCTGCGAATTTGATCAGGCCTATTACGACCAAATTGGGCCAACGGCCTCGTGGACTCATAAGAATAAGGGAACGGGACGACTCACCAACGGCATCGATGACGATAATGACGGCATCGCGGACAAGGATGAGTGCGGCAGCGAAACCGACAAACACGATCAAGAGGGCCTCGAGTCCTGGTGGGGGATCTGCCATGCGTGGGCACCTGCCGCGATCCTTGAAGATGAGCCCCTGAAAGCAGTGGAAAGAAACGGCGTCGTCTTCGAGGTCTCAGACATGAAGGCCTTGTTGATTCAGCAATACGATCGCACCGAGTCCTACATGATCGGAGGGCGATGCGAAGAGCGCGAGCTGATTCGAGACGATGACGGTCGCATCACCAACGAAGACTGCCGTGATTTGAACGCTGGAACCTTCCACGTGATTCTGGCCAACTTCTTGGGCAAAAATAAGCGTCCGATGGTGATCGAACGGACGACCAATTATCAGGTTTGGAACCAGCCCTTGGTGGGCTTCAAGGTGACAAGCCAGAACGAGATTTCGTTGGAGGCCGCTCACGAACTTCTGGGCGTCAAGCCGGGCACGACTCAGGGCTCGGGCACGTTTGTGAACAACGTCGAAGAAGGTTCTCCCGAAGGACTCGCGATTCTTCGATTGGCCAATGAAGGCACGTTGGAGCAACTCGACGACGATGCGCGTCTGTATTCGACGGCCGCCAAGCGCATCGTCGAAGATCGGCCTTACGATTCGTTGGCGCAGCTCGATGCTGTGCCGTACATCACGGCCACCGCTTTCACGAACATGTTGCGTTTCGCCAAGACAAATGGCCTCTTCGAAGAAGTCTCGGTCGACTACAAATACAACTCGAAGGCAGAACGATTCATCGAGGTTCGTGCTTCGACAGATTGGATTGCGGAGTCGTACGCCAGCAAGAATCCCACCTCTACGAACTTGTCGCGCTACCTGCGCCACGACTACTACCACTACGTCCTTGAGCTCGACGGCGAAGGCAACATCATCGGTGGGGAGTGGTTGGACTCGTCGATCACCAACCATCCAGACTTCCTGTGGCTGCCGGTCTCCACTCGCGGTGGCAATCCCAATATCGACATCGACAAGGTCCGAGACATGATTCGCGAAAGCCGCGCCGAAGTCGATGTGGACGTGACAGAGAACACACAGACATTCCTGGTCGACACTGCTGTGGAGATTCCGGACAACGATCCACGCGGCGGCGTGAGCACACTTGAGGTGCGGGATGCCGGTGCGGTCAAATCTTTGACGATCGACCTCGAAATCAACCACACCTACCGCGGCGATTTGATCGTCGAGCTTCAACACGGTGGAACCTCGGTCGTCGTTTTTGACGGGACGCGTGAGGCCAACGGTTGGGACGACAACGTCAGTCTGACCGGAGAGGTCTTGGAAGGATTTGTCGGAGCGTCGATCACGGGCCCATGGGAACTCACGGTGCGTGATACCGCAGCCGCAGATACCGGTTCGATCGTGAAATGGGCTCTGCACGTCACGAAAGACTAGGTCTGATTAAAAATCGGACGTCCGCCTATTCTGTGATTGGTGCGCAGGCCCTATGGTCTGCATGGGATTCTTGCGATTATTCAAACAGATGCGAGCCATAAGGCTCGCGGACCAATCGTGGCCCAATCACAAAGATAGCCTCGTCATCGTTCCTTATGCGACAGCCTCAGGATGCTTGCGCACCGACTTACCATGCCGGCGGGCTTACCTCGTCGTCTTATCTGATGCGGTGTTAGTAGAAGTGGACTGCCGCGAAGATGACCATCAGGTTTGAAAACGCGTGGTAGACGACCGGGGCGACAATCGAGTCGGTTCGTCGTCGCAACCAGCCGAAGAGTAGAGCGGGGAAAAAGACGCTCATGCGCGTGGGAACGAGCGCACCTCCGATAGGCACCAGCAGGTGTCCCAGCCCAAAAAGAACGCTGGCCACCACGATCGCTGCCGAAAACCCGAAGATGGTACGGACCTTTCGCCCGTGTTCTTCAGCGCGCTTTTCGAAGGCTTCTTCGAGTCGAGTCTGAAGCCAACCTCGGTAGAAATACTCCTCAGGCAGCGCGATCAACAAAAACTGAGTGGCGATCCAGAGTGGAATCCACCAAAGCGACCTGTTGGCCGTAAATTCGTCTTTCTTTTCCGCCTTGTGGCCCTGAAATAAAGGCCAGATGGCGTTTCCCTCGACCGTGGGTTCGATGCGAATATCGATTGATCTGGGGCCGCGAATGATGATCTGTCCGCGACTTCTGGAATCGTCGAGTTCAATCCGCCAGATCTTCGCTTTCCCTGCCACGCCGTCGACCGGAAAGGCCTTCAAGGTGCCTCGACGCTGAGGGGAAAAGGCAGTGTCGGCCTCGACAAACACGATATTATTCGCGTCTGATTTGTTGCGAATGCCGACGTTAAGCGTCGACTTGTCCGACCAGACCCAGACTCCACTGGATTCAGCGCCCCAACCTGTGGGTTCTCCCGCGAGTTCACTGGGCCACTGAAAATAATTTCCCGTGTTGAACTCGAAGTGTCGATCGAGCGCTTGGGTTTCCCACCAGTAATAGCCGACCGAAAAAAACGGCACGGTGATAAATGTGAGCAACAGGCCATAGGCCAACCCGCGGGGCCAACCCGACCAAGTGATTCCGAAACGCTCGTTTTCGTGATTATGGTGGTCCATCATACGCTGGGCCGCTTTCACAAAGACCAGCGCGACAATGGCGTAGAGGAAGTCCGCCACGAAGGGCACGATCCCCGCGGCAACAGCCGCGATGATCACCAGAACCAGAACCGCCAGGAAGACCAGAAAGGCTTCACGAAAGAGGGCCTTGCTCGTCATTCTTGTGTCCCCATAACTTCTTGGACGCTTCGAACACTCTTGATGAAGACGCGTCCCTCGGCCGCAAAGACGTTAAGGGTCCCTAGTGGGGTTTCGGCGGACCATCGAGGCGCTCCGGATTTCAGATCCCGGCAGTGCAAGAGATTTGGCAGATCCACGCGTCGTTCCAGTATATAAATGGCGTCGTCGGTGGTTGCGATGGGAGCACGTGGTTCTGATATTGAAGCTGTCCACAGCACCGCACCGGTGGCGTCGTCTAAGGCGAGGACGGCGTTTTCAACGCCGATCACGGCAATGCCTTTTTCGATCAATCCATAATTAGCGGTGGGGTTTGCCGGCAATTGTGCTCGCCAGGTCGCTTCAAGAGTTTTCAAGTCGTAGTGGATGATTCGTGGTTTTTCGGCTCGTGAAGGCGAAAATAGGAGGTGGTCCTGCCCTGTAAGGTAGAGCGCCGAACGCCCGCCTGAACCGTCGAATTTTCGAAATTTCATTTCGACACCCGAAAACGGGTAGCGTTGGCTCAGCCCAGAGACATCGGTGACGTAGAGCCCTCCGTTAAATCCAAGCGGTTTGCTGCCCGCCCAAAACGACATCCTGCCTGCCCAAATGGTCTTTCCTTCATCAAGTGTGACGCAGGTTCCGTCGGTGCCGCCCTCCCACATTGTGCCTGCGCAGACATGATCTGGAGACAGGTCCGCAATCCAGGCAGAACGGAAATTCGCGGTGAAGTTTTTTGCCTCGTGACTGCGGTCGGCGTCGAAATACCACAGGCGTTTGCCCTCGTCCGACCACCGCGTCACACGGAGGTTCTTCACCCCGTCGCTTGGAATCGCATGGGCGGTGACAAAGCTGCCATCCGCTAACTTTTCGTAAGCCTCCATGCCGCAACCCAGCATAAAACTTAAGCGGTCGGCCTTGGTGGCGGGAAATATCGGGCCTGCATCTGGACCTTCCAAGATCGTGTGGCAATCCTCGTAGCGCGTGCTTTCGGAGAGCTTAAGCGTGAGTTTTTGCTCAACAAGATTCGGTTTTTCAGTTGGTGCCTTGAAGGCCTGAAGCGCCGGCAGGTGTTCAACAGGAGCCACGACGGCGGCGGGGGGAGGATCGCAGCCCATGCTCAGGCTTAAAAGGATGACGGAAAACCACGGATTGAGGAGCAATTTCATCAGGATCTCGATTCAAACGTTCAGGTCCCATCGATAGGTCGTGGTCTCAGCTTGTTCGATGAGATCGCGAAGCAGCGGGGAGACACGCAGACAGTCCCCATTCCCTACCACAACCACCTTCGTCCGTGCTCGGGTGAGCGCGACGTTTAGGCGTCGTTCGTCGGTGATAAACGCTCCCGTGCGTTCTGTGCGTACGAGACTGACCAGGATGACCTCTCGTTCGCCGCCTTGAAAGCGTTCCACCGTGTCGCAATCGACCAAATCAGCGCTGAGTTGTCGCATCAAATCGACTTGAGCCCTGAACGGCGAAATCACGCCAATTTCTTCCCGAGTCAGTCCACCGGCGAGCAAAGCGTTGGCCAGTTCCGCGATGACGCTCGCCTCAATCGGGTTCGTTCGGCCAAGTTCCGCGCTCTTCACGTCGATGAACACCACCGGAGTCGCCGGCGAAAGGACGTCTTTGACACGATCGGTGGCTTGGCTGAGATCGATCGCCAACCGTGATGACGCGGTCGCTGTTTCCGCTCTGAGCTCGCCTCCGTAAAATGTCCGGTTCGAAAACGACATGACCGCGCTGTTCATCCGGTATTGCTCTTCGAGGCGAACCGAAGGGATTCCAAGCGCAAGAAGTCGCTCAAAGAGGCTTTGGTCCAGGCCGTTCAAGCCCATCGGGTTGATGTCGTGTTCGGCTTGTTCGAAATCTCCCGTGACTACCGGGGGCAATTGTTTGGGGTCACCAACCAGCACAAATCGTTTGGCTCGCACCAGGGCGCCAACGGCCAGTGGTTCGGTAAGCTGTGTGGCCTCGTCGACGATCACGACGTCGAAGGGAACAGCCCCGCAATGCCGTTCGAGGGATCGAAGCACATCGTTGGAAGACACAGAATAGACGGTGCACGCGATGACAGATGTGTTGAGCAGGATCTTGGTCAGGGCATCCACGGAGGGCGTGCTGCGTGCGAGATCGTCCGAGAAAGCCTCGTTCAATGGAACTCCGGCTCGTTCCAAAGCGCGCGACAGGTTCTCACAGCGGTGTGAGGCTCCGACCCGCAGGAAGGGGACGCCTTCGTTGACGAGTTTTTCTAAGACGGTATCGAGAGCATTATTGGTCTGGGCGCAGACCAGGATGCGCTTGGACCCCGCGAGTTCCTTGACTGCGCGTGCGATGACGGTGGTTTTTCCGGTGCCAGGTGGCCCTTCGATCAAACATGCATCCGTGCTGTCCATGGCCGCTGAAACCGCTTCCACTTGACGTGGATTCAGTCCTTTCAACTCGCGGGGCTCTGCCTTGAGCATCGGCACTTTGAGGCCACAAAGCAGCTCCAGCAGGTCGCGTCGGCCCGAAGAGAGTGTGCGGTAGAGATTCTGCTGGGCGGCTCGAAAGCCCATGCGTGACGGCACAAGCTCGATGAACCACTCTTTTTCGGGGATCCCTGCGCCATTTCGAATGCTCGGAACTCGCAACACCAGTGTTTTTCCGTCGCACGAGATTACCGTCCCACGGAAGAGGTGCGAATCGCTTGGGTCTCCCCTGTGTGCAATCACCTGCGCCCCGGCCGATAGTGTCGGAAGACGTGCCGCCGCAAGTCGAAGGATTCCGTCCTCGGGCGGCCCAGCAAGGCTTAAGCCCGCCACACAGCGTCCGTTTGCGATTCGTCGATCGAGTTCAGCAATACGAAACGAGTCACCAAACCCTGCGTTTTCTGACCAGTGTTCGGCTTGAATCAGATGATGGAAATGACGCCACCACCCACGTGCCCGCGACGAGAGCTCTTCGTTGCCAAAGAGGTGCTGCGTCTGGCCGAGTCCCAAGACGCTGCATTGAGATTCACAGGTCTTGCGACGCCATCGGCATTCGGGCGCACGGCAAAGTGCTGGGACCTGATTATAGTAAGGCAGCACGTCGGTGCTTGGATCCGTGGCGAGCGCATGGTGCGTGATCACCAGCTGATTTCGACCGCGCAGCATGTTTTGATAACTTTTAGGCTCATCAAAGTCGACGTTTCGGACCGTTCCTTCTCGTGAATAAAGAAGGTAGCCCGAGACCTTGGTGTGCTGTCGTTTTGCGTAGGCGTCCCATAATAATTTGTAGGCCCGAACCTGACTTGTGTGTTCTTCGCGTGTGCTGCCGGTCTTTAGCTCGATGATGTTCAGGCCACGCTTCTCGTCCTCGGTGACAAGGTCGATGCGGCCTTCGATGCCAAATCGATTGGAATAGCGCGAAACCTCGACGCTTTGACCCGACCATGAATAGCGGTCTGCGCGATCTTGGCCCGCTGCAAACCCTTCCAAATTTCGGAAATGGGCTTCGCTTTCGTGCCGCAACGAATCGACCTCGGAATCGCCCAACCCTGATGCGATCAGGGTGAACCCTGCGCGTCGAACGCGTTCGTCCCAAAGCTCATCGAAGGTTTTTCCGTCAGCGGACATGAGGTCTTCGAGCAACCCGTGAAGGATATTTCCCATGACCAGTGGCTTTCCGGGCGATCCTTCATCCCGAATATCTACAAAATACCGGCTTACGCAGCCTTCGGCCTTAATCACGTCGGTGACGCTCGTGAACCAGTGCGGTTCAACGACAGGAAGTGTGTCGGGCCGCGCGGTCAGGTAATTTCGGCCCTCGGAATCTGTGACGACATGCGCGTCATGCAGGCCAAGCTCAGCACCCTCCCAAATTCCTTTGAGGCAGTCGTAGACGGCGCCGTGTGCACCCTCCCAGAAGAACGCGCCTTCGGCTTTTGGGGCCGAGGCAGACGCGACCAGACGAAATTTCAACCCCTGGCCAAATCGCGCGTTGGTGGGATGTTCGATCGCGATGACTCGCATGGTTCCGTCGACTGAAACGTCGATCGAATATGCGGATCTTACCAAGCGCACCAAGGTGCCTACGTCTTTGACTCGACCGGAAGTCACTTCGTCGATGATCGAGGCCATTCCATGCGCAGCGTCGTTTGCCGTGAGCTGCCCAAGGAGATCCGCGAGGCCTTGGATATCGGCGTGGCGCTCAGGCTGGTCGGATGGGCCTGCGGCCCACGCGCCGGCGTCGGTTAACACCAGGCGATCCGGTGTGACCCAAACCGACCAAGGGGTGATGTCGCCGTGAACAACTCCCTTGGAATGAAGCCCCGCGACGCCTTCGGCGAGTTCGAGCCAACGCTCGATGGGGCTGGTGATGTGGGGGCCCTGAGCCAGTGGTAGGCCATCAGGCGCAGGCGTTGCGGTCCAGTAGCTGTTCTGGTCTTTTTTCCAGGCCATCGCCGGGCGCATGGCAAGGGAAGCCGCAGTTGCGGCGCGTCCCAAGACGGCGAAGACCTCAAGCGCAGACCGACGGCCCTCGAGTCGTCGAACGACCCAAGGTCCTACGGGCAGACCAATGACCTGCCCGTCGGTTCGCCACAGCGAGCCAGCTGGCGTTTGCCAGGCTGGCTCACCGAGTCTATCCAGGTGAATTTGAAACACGGATTCCGAGGGCGCGGAGGCCCGGAAGGGAGGGGCGATCAGCCGGAGATGCACACGCCGACATTGGAGCCGCTGGGTTTGGCGCAGGCGCCTGTGCAGCAATCACCATCGCTGAGGCAAGTGGAGTTAATCGGGCGACATGGCGGTCCGCACACGTTGTTCTCGCAGCTGTTATTGCAGCAATCACTTCCAGCTGTGCAGGCTTCGCCGTCGAAGAGACAGTCTGGGCAGCCTTCGTCGATGGCATCATCGCAGTCGTTGTCGATGCCGTCGCAAACTTCTGGAGAACAATTCTCGCAGCCTTCGTCGATCACGCCGTCGCAGTTGTTGTCTTTGTAATCGCAAACTTCAACCGCAGGCACACAAGCTGTTGCACAACCGAGGGTGATCTTGAGCGGCGCGATGGCACCGTTGGGATCGAGGCCGCGAAGTGTGGTGCAGGATGCTCCATTGAGCGTGAGGGTCGTGCTCGGCGCGTCGAAAGAGAAGCCATTGACGGCTTCACGTGCGACGGGAAGGCCATTGACTTCGACCCAAATCTTGGATGGGTCCTGAGGCGCTGGGTTGAGCGCGTACGAACAGGAGATGGAGGCCGTGGCAATATTTTGTACCGCGGTCACAAGCTGAGCCGTCCCGTTTGCGGTGTAGAACTTGTCCCCACCCACAGGAGGTGCGTCGGTGCCGCCTGCGGTCGCAATCGAGTTCAGGTTGCCTTCGAAACCACCGAAATTAAACGCAATCACGTACACCGGGATGCCGGCGTTTGCGAAGGTCTGAGCCTCCGAGATTGAGCCGGCGAGCCCGCCGCAATTGTTGGGGTCGCCGTCGGTGATGAGGATGATGGCCTTGCTGCGCAGGGCATCCAACATGTCGCCGGCTTCGATGAGTCGGCTGTCCGAACGAATCGCACTGAGCGCACCCGCGGTCGGTGTGCCGCCGCCGGGTGAAAGACCGGCCCATGACGCTTTGAGCTGCGCTGGCGTGTGAAGTCCCATGTTCAGTTTGTGTTCCAATCCTGGGCACGTTCCGGTTTGGTACGTTCCAAAACCAAAACGAACGTCCGTCGCCAGTCCGGGCGAGTCGGCGATCGTGTTCAGAGCAGCGATGGCCTGATTGATCCCGCTTGTGCCCATCGACCCAGAACGGTCGAGCAGCACGTAGATATTGGGCTCGACGATCTGGAAGTCGGCATCTTGGTTGCCGCAAATCATGCCCGCAGGGGTCGCCGAACACGAGTCGCCTTCGCCGTTCATGTCGGTGTCGGTTTGGTCGTAATTGGCAATTCCAGGGCAATTATCGCAGGCGTCGCCGATATGGTCGCCGTCTGTATCTGCTTGATCGGCATTCGAAAGTCCGCCGCAATTGTCGATTCGGTCGGCAACGCCGTCACCATCATCGTCGCGGTCGGCATCGTAGTAGGTCTCGGTCGAGTCGTCGTCGCAAGCGTCTCCGAGTCCGTCGGAATCCGTGTCAGTTTGGATGAAGTTGGAGGCGTTTGGGCAATTATCACAAACGTCGCCCACACCATCGCTATCGACGTCAGCTTGGTCCTGATTCGATATTTTTTTACAGTTGTCGAAACGATCGAGGAATCCATCGCCATCGCCATCTGCAAAGGGATCGCTGGAGCCGTTATTATCTTCAGAATCTCCGCCGGCATCGGCTTCACCGTTATTGTCGGTACCGTTGTTGGTGGTTCCGACTGTGATGCATCTGCCACTGATCGGATCGAGGGTTCCCGCACAATCAGTGGGCTTCTTTGCATCATCCGCGGAGCAAGAAAGCGTCAAAGAAATGGCGAAAACCAATGCGATGGCTGGTTGAATTGATTTCATGTACTGGTCTCCAGAATCAAGCTAGCCGTGACTATACCGGGGTAAGCACTCCCGCACAAATACTGGCGGCGAGCAGAGGTGCTTTTTTTGAATACACCCCAACACTAAGCGAATTGGGTGGTGGTTTGGCGGCAGAATTGTGACGTTTTGGAGACATCGTGCGGCAAAGGCGTTGCCGCCGCGCCATGTCGCGCCTATCTTCGGAGCATATTTTGGAATTTAGGAGAACCGAATGAGCATCTTGGTAGCTACTGACTTAGCCGACGCATCTCTTCCTGCGGTCCACATGGGGGCCCTTTTTGCCGCAGCTCGCGGCACCGAGCTACGGCTCATGCATGTCGTTGACTTCACGGGTGACGACAACGCTTGGCGAGTTCTCTACGAGACCGCCGACGAGATTCAAGCGCACGCCACTCAAGAGGCCACGGCCGGTTTGGTTGCCCATTATAAAAAGGCGGTCCCTGCCGAACACCAACAGGCCTTCTCGTCGGTTATTCGATTTGGGCGCCCTGCAGAGGGGGTTATGGCCGAAGCCACAAAAACCACCCCCGCGATGATCGTGGTTGGGACGGTTGGGCAGAGCTGGCTTCAGGATGTGTTTTTTGGTCGGACTGCAAATCAGCTGGTTCGTGAGTCGCATCTGCCGATCTTGGCCGTACCTCCAAGCACAAAAGTCTCGCCTCCAAAGAAGATTTTGGTGGCGGTCGACTTGAGTGAGTGCGGAGATCGCGCACTGGCACAGGCCAAAGAACTCGCCGACCTTTTTGGCGCGACTCTCGACGTGGTGCACGCAGTGGACGTCGATGCTCAGGCCGCTCCGCTCAGCGCTCTTGTGCCTCCAGTGCAATTGCGATTTGACGAGATCGTGGCATCACGCCAAGCCGGGCTTGAAAAACGATTGAATGACCTGCACGTCGAGGGTGCGACTCTGCACATCGAATTCGGTCGTCCCGACCGTGTGATCAAGGAAGCTACCGAAAAGCTCGGTGCCGACTTTGTTGTGATGGGAACCCATGGCCGCCACGGGTTTTCGCGATTCTTCCTTGGAAGCACCGCCGAGCGCATTCTTCGCGCGACGTCGGTGCCAACGCTGGTCGTCTCGTCACCTAAGTGAAATCGTTAGCGGCCCAGCAAAATCAACGTGTTTGGGCCGATCGCGAAGTATAACGCCACCAAAACCACAATCGTGGCGAGGGTCCGATGAATCGTGCCGCGCGACGCGACATGGGTTTCACGTAGCTCCCGCTTCAGCATCACGTAGGTGGTGCCGGCAAAAATGAAGTTTAGAATTGAACGCACGAGTTGCAGTTCAAATGGGGTCCATTTCGAGCCGAAGCCAAAAGTGATCGCCCACGTGAGCAGTAGAACTGTTCCAGCGGCCCCCAATAAGGCGAACAACATTCGGGGGCTGGGTCTCCATCGCTTTACATGCAGCGAGACCAGAAGCGTGCCGATCGGGCCAAAAAAGAGTCCGGAATAAGCCACGAGGATAGGAAGAATATTAAGTTCTTTTGACGGGCCAGGTTTCGCCGCGTCCGGAATTCCAGCCCGTCGACGCGCTGCTGTCCAACTCGCCTCAAAGTCTTCCTGATTCTCGAAGTCGTCTTCCTGCTTCATTTCGAAAGATGAAAGAGGCGATCGACACCGACACTCACGAAGACCTGGTAGTCGTAACCCACCTGATAATTTCCTGGCGCGCTTGCGGACTCAAAGTTATCGAATCGGTCGCGCGAAGAAGCTGGGATATTCGGGTCGTACACAAAGCGGACATCGATCGGAACAATCCAATCGCTGAAGTCGATGTCAAAGCCTACATTGGCGCTGAGGCCCACGTGCGTCACAGGGGTTGTGAAGAGTGGTTGTGGCGGCTCAGGGATATTCTCTTGGTCCACCTGAGAGGCACTTCCTAACCCCAGCAGAAGCTCAGGTCCCAGCGAAACTCGATAGCCGATCGCGTCGCTTTTTGCGCGCAAACCAAGATGAAGTGGTGCGTGCAAAATATTCGATTTTAACGTCGCGGTGCGTCGTTGGTCAGTGGCAGGGGCTTCGGCTTTTCCGGTCGCGGAGTGCGCAACGTAAAGCAGGTCGAGAGCCAAGTAGATGTCGCCGGCACTGATCTTGGACAGAAAGAACATTCCTGCCAATCCACCTCCACCGCCAAACCCGGTGAACGCGGCACCACTGAGCAAGGTGGGATCGCCCGCGGCGTCGGTTGGACCCGACAGGACGCTGTAATTTGCCACACCACGCACGCCAAGACGGACTTCCGTTGTGTCGGCGGCAAGGGCCTGAGAGGCGCTCAAAGTGATCAATCCGGCGAGTATGGGCTTTATGATTCGCATCAACTTTCTCCGTCCGACTGGCTGCGGGTCGTACACCTAATCATCCGAGTCCGCAACGTCATCGCGTTGGCTGCGCCACTGGGTCAGGCGCTCTTTGATCGACGCTTCGTGGCCCTGATCTGAGGGCTTATAATAGACCCGACCGTGGAGTTCGTCTGGCAGATAATGGTCGGGAACATAGTTGCCGGCAAATTCGTGGGGGTATTTGTAACCGCGTCCCGCACCGGTGCTTCGATCCAGCGCGGTGGGCGCATTTACAATATGATTTGGAACGCCTGCTGCGGGGTTGGCGAGTACGTCTTTTCGGGCGTCGCGATAGGCGGTGATCACAGCGTTTGACTTGGGTGCGCAGGCTAAATACGTCGCTGCTTGGGTCATTGGGAGCGCGCCTTCGGGCATGCCCATCATCCGAAACGCGTCGGTTGCTGCCATGGCGACTTGAAGCGCGTTGGGGTCAGCGTTGCCGATGTCCTCCGACGCGAAAATCACCATGCGCCTAAGAATGAAAAGTGGGTCCTCGCCGGCCTCGATCATTCGGATCATGTAGTGAAGGGCGGCGTCGGGATCGGATCCGCGCATGCTTTTGATGAAGGCGCTGACGACCTTATAATGTTGTTCCCCTGCCTTGTCGTAGCGGATGATGGGGCGTTGAACGGCCTCTTCGATATCTGCGACATCGATCGATTTTCGCCCTTGGGCGGCGACCGCTCTCGCGGCCACTTCTAGGGTGTTCAACGCGGTTCTGGCATCCCCACCTGCAGCCGCAAGCAGCGACGATTCTGCGTCGCCGCCCAAGGCGACCTCGAGTCGCCCGAGTCCTCGGATTTCGTCGGTCAACGCGCGTTGAGTCAAGGTCCGAAGATCGTCTTCGGTATGGCTTTCGAGGATCAGGACCTTTCCGCGCGAAAGCAGGGCGGCGTTGACCTCAAATGAAGGGTTTTCGGTCGTGGCCCCGATCAACACGATCGTCCCGCGTTCAACATGAGGCAGAAGGGCGTCTTGCTGCGATTTGTTGAAACGATGAATCTCGTCAACAAAGAGCACGGTCGTTTGTTTGAACAAACCAATCTGACGCTGGCGGGCACGCTCGACCTGTTCACGAATGTCTTTGACACCCGCAAGCACGGCCGACAACGATACAAATTGGGCACCCACAGCTTCGGCGAGTAGCCGAGCGAGGGTGGTTTTCCCGCTTCCTGGCGGTCCCCAAAGTATCAGGCTTGAAAGCTTTTTCGCCCGGACAGCATTGGCCAGAAAGCGGCCCTCAGCCAGCAGATGAGACTGCCCAACAAACTCTTCTAGAGTCATGGGCCTCATCCGTTCGGCGAGCGGGGTGTCGTGGCTAGTCGTCAGCGGAAGGATCCATGTGGTTGCCCGACGCAGCGGGCAAGATTCGCCCTGCGACGCGGAAGTTGTCGACGACGTTTTCAGTCTCCATCAACTCAAGACGCATGGCCCGGCAGTCTTTATGATTGTAGGGCAAACCTGGAAAGGCTTCCCGAACGCGCTGCTCAATATGCTGAGGAAGGTCGATGAATGAAGTCTTGTAGGCTTCACACACAGGGCATTCCATCTTCGGCTGACCGCCAATATAGACAAAACCGCAGCTCTTGCAGGTCCAAATAAGGGCATGAATAAATGGATCGTACGTCGACATTAAGCACTCCGTAGGCCAGGTCGGTTTCCTAGATGCACCGACCGCGAGCGAAGGTCAAGGTTCAGGCCACCTTTTGGGCTGCCAGAACTTCCTTGTACTCGGCTTCGTAGAGGTGACGAGCCTCGTTCACGATATCGAGATTCTTTTCGTTGAACTCAACGTCGATCGTACGTGCGATGGCATCCATCTGCAGGCCGAAATAACGCAATTCGTCGCAGATGGTCATCAGGATGTTGATATCGCGTGACTTTCGGTCTTTGCCTGCGAAGTTTTCGCGGTAAAGCGCCATGGCATCGTTGGCTGCGCCACCGAGCATGCCCGAGAGATCTTCCAGACTTGCGCCCTCACGTGCCTTGCGGACTTCCACAAGTTCGGTGCGGTACATGTCCAGGTTCTGTCGAACGATGCCCATATTATTGCGATTGGAGTCGGAGACGTATCCGCTCTTTTCCAATGATTCCATGTCCTTGAGGATGTCTTCAAGGTTGGCCAACATGCGCTGGATCAGCTCAGGGCGACGGGTCGCGCGGCGCTTGCCTGCAAAATGGGCGTTGTAGAGCGAGAACTGCGAGTTGGCGACCTGAGCCAGGCGGCTTGCGCGTTCCTCGTCGGTTCCTTCGAGCCGAGCGCGTTCAATCTGAGCGACTTCTTGTTCGTAGAGCTCCATCTGTTTGTCGACGGTCTGCAGATCTTGTTTGGTCGCATCAATGCCCTTATCGGCCACGATCACCATCGAAGTGCGGATCGACTTGAGCTCACCGATCAGCTCCTGAAGCAAGCGAGGGTCTCGTGTGCCACGGTTCTGCCCGGCGAAATGGCGTGCGTAACAATCGAATGCGCGATTGGCTGCCGACGCAAGGCGCGCGCCTTCAACGCTGTAGGGGTTGGATTGGGCCATCAAAATGGCGCTTTCTTCTTCGCGATAGCGGTTCAGGTTTTCCTGCGCGGTTTCGACCAGCGACAAGACGGCGGGATTACGTCCTCCGTTCATCAATACCTTCGCCTCGTCGATCAGGCCCGAGAGCTTGTTCATGAGGTTGCGCAACTCGTTTACGTCGCGTGTGGCGCGTGGCTGCCCCGCGAATCGCGCGCGGTAGTTTTCGAAAATTTCGTCGGATTGAGACTTGAGTTCATTCAGTGTGGGCTTCTTCATTCGAACCATTCCAGGGAAAAAATCAGGTCGCAGGTGTAGAGGACCGAAACCGTAAGTTCAACTTCTTGTCGCGCCTTTCGGATGCATCACGCATCTATTGCCGCAAGAGAGTAGCCGCCCAAAACTCAGCGCAATTCTTCCGTGGGCAAGTCAGGAAATCATTATGAGGGTCCCAAAATCACGAATTTCGCTCGAAAACGACGCCCCTCCTAGGGATGGCGAGTACGTTTTGTACTGGATGACCGCTTTTCGACGGCCTTCTTCGAACTTCGCGCTCGATCGAGCGATCGAATTGGCCAAAGAAATGAACAAAGGCCTCGTGGTGCTTGAGGCCCTCCGAAACGGCTACCGTTGGGCGGCTGATCGGCATCATGCGTTTGTGATGCAAGGCATGGCCGACAACCTCGAGGCATTTGTCGGGACGTGTGTGACGTACCTGCCTTTCGTTGAGGAATCGCAAAATTCCGGCCGCGGATTACTAGAGGCCTTGGCGGCAGACGCGTGTGTGGTCGTTACGGACGATTTCCCAGCATTCATGCTGCCTAAAATGACCCGTGCCGCAGCGTCGAAGATTGGCGTACGGATGGAAAAGGTGGATTCGAACGGCATCTACCCGATGCGCGAGACTTCACGGGCTTTTTCGAGGGCCCATGATTTTCGTCGCCATCTTCAAAAGACCATCCGTCCCCACCTTGAGGCGTTTCCCAATCCCAAGCCCCTGATAGGGCTGGACTTACCTCGGGTAGATTTAGGGGCGACGATTCAGCCATGGCCTATGGCCACGCGGGCCGACTTGTTGGACGGCGACCTACTTGAACGGCTGCCGATCGATCACTGCGTGAAGGTCGTCGAGGATCGTGGCGGCCATGTCGCCGCTCAACAACGGCTGGCCGCCTGGCTCAAATCGGGTTTTTCCAGATACGGAGGTGACCGAAATCACCCAGACACCGACGCTTCGAGCCGCCTTTCGTTCTGGCTTCATTTTGGCCATATCTCGGCCCATGAGGTTTTCACCGCCGTGGTGGGCCCGAATTGGTCGCCTGCAGACGTCGCCGCCAAGGCGACCGGTTCCCGAGACGGATGGTGGGGCCTACCGGCCCATGCCGAATCGTTTGTCGACGAGCTGATCACCTGGCGAGAAATCGGATTCAACATGTGTGCGGCTCTTCCGAACGACTACGATCGCTTTGAATCTTTGCCTGGTTGGGCTCAGGTCACGCTCGAGCAGCACGAGAACGACCCCAGAGAGTACGTGTATACGCTCGAGGAGTTCGAGCTCGCCAAAACCCACGACCCCGTCTGGAATGCAGCTCAGAGGCAGCTCGTGGCCGAGGGGCGCATTCACAACTACCTGCGCATGCTCTGGGGCAAGAAGATTCTGCATTGGACGTCTAATCCTCGTCAGGCGCTGGATGTGATGGTCGAACTCAACAACAAATACGCGGTCGACGGTCGTGACCCGTGTTCTTACAGCGGGATTTTTTGGGTCCTTGGTCGTTACGACCGCGCGTGGGGACCGGAGCGTGAGGTGTTTGGTAAGATTCGGTACATGACTTCGGACAGCACGGTAAAAAAACTGAAGATGAAACGATATCTGGAGACCTTTGGGGAGACCGATCAACCGGAGCCGTTCTGACCGGTTTTCGGTTTTCGGTTTTCGGTTTTCGGTTTTCGGTTTTCGGTTTTCGGTTTTCGGTTTTCGGTTTTCGGTTTTCGGTTTTCGGTTTTCGGTTTTCGGTTTTCGGTT
>Ga0100385_1000136_pt1 | contig 97053 bp, 87 predicted proteins | sample CryGeymeta201509_FD_81543 | JGI IMG/M metagenome (GOLD analysis project Ga0100385, IMG submission 81543) | Groundwater microbial communities from Crystal Geyser aquifers in Utah, USA - Crystal Geyser metaG 2015-09 | ecosystem: Environmental > Aquatic > Deep subsurface > Groundwater | place: USA... | reverse complement strand
ACAACCTGAAATTCGCCGTGGAACTGATCGCCCCGATCGCGATGGAAGACGGCCTGCGCTTCGCCATCCGCGAAGGCGGCCGCACCGTCGGCTCCGGCGTCGTGTCCAAGATCGTCGAGTGATCGTGTCTCGATAAAGGTTCGGGAAAGCCGCCTCCGGGCGGCTTTTTCATGTCTTGTTCATGTCTTGTCCGTCTCGCCCCGGCCAGATCGCGCCGATGCGACGTGTTGTGAATGGTTGCGCCGCCGCCGTCATGTTACACCTGCCCCTGATAAACCCGAGGTGATTTTCATGCTGAGACGCTCCCTGTCCATGATCGCCCTGACGCTTGCCCTTCTGGCGCAGCCGATGGTCGTCGACGCGCAGACACAGGCGAACGAACAACTGGTTCGATCCGTTGAACGGGTGCTGCCGCGCTATGCGCCGAATGTCGATGCGCGGACCCTGTCGTCGCACCAGATCGCATCCCTGCACATGGTCCTGCATGGCCGCTACACGGAATCGCAGAAGCGCGCGCGGGTGCGCGGGATCATTGGCGGCCTCGACGTGTTGCTTTTCGGCCGCAACCTGACGTTCCGCTAGGCGGCGAAGAGCCGCCTCAGCGCGCCCCACTGGCTCAGGAAAACGCCGGCAAGGATCAGCGCCAGCCCGCCCAGCAGTGCCGGCGGCAGCGGTTCGGCCAGCACCAACGCCCCCAGCACCACAGCCCAGACCGGAACGATGTAGTTGACAAGGCTCATGAAAGTCGGCCCGGCGCTGCGGATCACCATTACCCGCAGGATGTTCGCCCCCGCCGTCGGCACCAGCCCCAGCAACCCCAGCAGCGCCAGCGTGCCCCCGCTGATGGCCGGCGGCGGGCCTTCCACGATCCAAGCCGCAGGAAGCACGATGGCCGCCCCGATCAGCAAAAGGACGGTGGCCAGCCCGATCGGGTCCACTGCGGGCAGCCGGCGCATCACCACCGAACTGATCGCATAGCACCCCGCCGCGCCAAGGCAGGCGGCGCGCCCCAGGGGCTCCTGCGCAACACCGGTGGAGGCGAAGGCCTGCCCGCCGATCAGCACCACCACACCCGCGAACCCGACCCCGAACCCCGTCGCACGGCGCAGCGTCATCCGCTCGCCCGTCACCAGCAGGTGCGCCAGCGGCAGCACCATCAGCGGCACCGCGGCCATCGACACGCCGGCAAAGCCCGAAGTCACGAATTGCTGCCCCCAGCTCAGCAGCATGAAGGGCACCGCCGAGCTGAGCGCCCCGACGAAGAGCATCGCCGGCCAGTCGCGTGCGCCGGTCAGGAACAGCCGCCCGCCGCGCAGCACCCAGACCGCCAGCATCAGCATCGCGGCAAAGCCGATCCGCCCGGCGGCCAGCCAGAACGGCGTGATTCCGGTCAGCGCCAGCTCGATCACCAAAAAGGTCGCGCCCCAAGTGAGGCCAAGCGCCAGCACCATGAGCCAGCTTGCGCGGGTGATGTCGGGGGTCATCTTCCGGGGCTCCTCTGACCGCCCGGCACATGACGCGCGCGCGCCGGGAAGGTCAATACCCGCCGGCGTCCCCGATCAGACGAAATCCATCGCCCGGACGAAGGGCATCTCGCGCAGGCGCTGCCCGGTCGCGGCGAAGATTGCATTGGCCAACGCCGGGGCTGCGGGGGGCACCGGAGGCTCCCCAATGCCGTGCACCGGGCCACCCAGTTCGACCGCGCGCACCGCGATGCGCGGCGCCTGCCAGATGCGCATGCCGTCGTGCCGATCGTAATTGGATTGCTCCGCGGCGCCGCCCGCATAGGTGATCTCGCAATTGATAGCGTGGCCAAGGCCCCAGATCACGCCGCCCTGCACCTGGTTCTCGAAATTGACCGGGTCGATCACGGTGCCCACCTCCGCCGCGACCCAGACGTCATGGATGCGGATGCCGCGATCGGTCGCCTCGACCTCGATCACCTCCGCCGTGGGCACGCCGAAGCTTTCGACCATGGCAACGCCCAGCCCGCGCCCTTCGGCCAGGTCGCGGCCCCAGCCCGACATCTCGGCCACCGCCTCCAGCACCGCAATTGCGCGCGGGCCACTGGCCAGCCGCAGCCGTTCTTCCAGCGGGTCGGCGCCGGCGGCATGGATCAACTCGTCAAGGAAGCTCTCGCCGAAGAACCCCGCCGACGAGGCCCCGACCGAGCGCCAGCTTGACGTCGGTGCCAGTTCCTGCACCGCGTAGGCGCGCACCCGGTAGTTCGCAATCGCGTAGGGCGCGTTCCACACACCCGCCGGAATCTGGCCGTCCGGACCGGGAACCGCCTGCCCGATCCGGCCCATCTGGCTGCGCGTCGACGAAACGCTGGAAATCTGGATATCGGCGGCCGAGACCTGCCCGCCGGCAACCGCGCCGCGCGCCCGCGCCATGCTGATCTGGCGGGGGAAATCCTGGGCGAAATCCTCCTCTCGCTGGAAGGTCAGCTTGACCGGCGTGCCCCGCATCTGGTCGGCGATCTCGGTGGCCAGCCGCACATGCTCGAATTCCAGCCGGTGGCCGAAACTGCCGCCCGCATACTGGTTGTGCAGCGTGACCTGGTCCGCGTCATGCCCCGTGACTCCGGCCACGACCTGTTGCAGGAAGCGCGGCATCTGGTGACCGGTCCAGACTTCGACGCCCTCGTCGGTGACGCGCACGATGGCGTTCAGGGGCTCCAGCGGCTGGTGCGCCACGTAAGGCGCGCGATACTCCGCCTCGATCGACGCCCCGGACAGGGCCGACGCGACGTCGCCGTCGCTGCGCCATTCGCGGTCGAGCCGATCCTCGGTGAAGCTCGCCTCCACCGCCGCCCAATGGTCGGCCTGTTCGTCAGGGTAGGGGCCGGACGCCCAGTCGCACGCCACGGCGTTCACCGCCTGAAAGGCGCGCCAGGTGTTGTCGGCAATGGCGGCGACGCCGTTCGTCACCGCGACAATGCCTTGAACCCCGCGCATCGCCGCCGCGGCGCCTGCGTCATAGCCGTTCAGCCCGCCCCGGCGCGGGTTCACGCGCACCGCGGCATGCACCATGCCGTCGATGGAAAGGTCGATCCCGTAGGCCTGCTGCCCGGTGGACTTGGCGACGATATCCAGCCGCTCGGTCTCATGCCCGATCAGCCGCCAGTTCGACGCGGCCCTCGGCGCCACATCCGTCACCGGCGCCAGCGTTGCGGCGGTCGCGGCAAGGTCGGTATAGGGGATGCGGTCGCCGCCCGGCAGCACCACCGCCCCGGCCTCGGTCGAGAGACGATCAACCGCGATGCCGGTCTCTTGCGCGGCGGCCAGCTTCAGTGTCTCGCGCGCCATGGCGCCGGCTTCGCGCAGCTTGTCGAAACTGTCGGCTGACGAGCTCGAGCCGCCCGTGACCTGCATGCCCAGCACCTTGAAGGCCGCGTCCATCGCGGTGCGCGTGCCGCGCGCCATCAGGCTGTCGTCGCTGACCCGGAAGGGCGCTGCGTCCCCGGACATTGCGGTGTTCCAGTAGGCCGCGGCGGGCGCGCCGAAATCGGTCTCGAAGCCTCCCGGTTCAAGGTCCATCTCCTCGGCCAGCAGCATCGCCTGCATATGCGCCGTGCCCTGGCCGAGGTCGACATGCGGGGTGATCAGGGTGATCCGCTCTGGCCCCACGAGGATCCAGGGGTTGAACGTCACCTCGTCCGGGCCCAGCCCCTCGGCCAGCGGGTTCTCGTGCGGGCGGCGCACCATGTAGGTGCCGAAGGCGACCCCGCCGGCCAAGGCGGCAGCCCCCACGAGGAAGGTGCGGCGCGCGATCTTTCCCAGTCTGCTCATGGCTCAGCCCTCCCTCAGGCGCGCGGCGGCGTCGTGGATCGCGGCGCGGATGCGCGGATAGGTGCCGCAGCGACACAGGTTGCCGCCCATCACGCTGTCGATGTCTTCGTCGGTCGGGTCGGGCGTGGTGGCCAGAAGGTCGGCGGCCTGCATCATCTGTCCCGACTGGCAATAGCCGCATTGCGCCACCTGGTGCGCGATCCACGCCTGTTGCACCGCGTGCAGTGTCTCGCCCGGCGCCAACCCTTCGAGCGTGGTGATCTCGGCGCCTTCCAGCGTGTCGGCGGGCAATTGGCAGGACCGCATGGCGATGCCGTCCACATGCACCGTGCAGGCGCCGCATTGCGCGATGCCGCATCCGTATTTCACGCTCGTGATCCCAAGCTCGTCACGAAGCACCCACAAAAGCGGCATGTCGGCCTCGACATCTACCTCGTGCGCTGTGCCGTTCACCGAAAATCGCATGGCTGACCTCACCGGGTTTGCTGGGCTCGAAGACAAGGTAGGCGTTCGCGGTGCGATTGTCATCGGCCATGGATTGGCTGACGCTTGGTCATCCTCGCGGCGGGGGCGGCGCCGGCGCTCGAACATGAGTTGCACATCGCGGTGCCGGGTGGCTGCGCGCGTGACTCCGCGCGGGGCGCTCTGCACCATGGTTGCCCGCAAGATCACATGCCATCCAAGATCACATGCCACCGAGGCCGATATCCGCCGCTTCGCGATGCTGGCGCGCTTCGACGTGGCCTATCAACGCGCCTTCAAGCGCCCCCCCTCGGCATCAGTCCCGCCGGGCCGGTCATCGACTGGCGGGCGCCGCACGGTGGGGATCAGAGCCGCGCCTGAAACGCCTCGCGCAGGGTGTCGGTGTAGCGGATCAGGGTCGGGCGCGTCGCCCTGGCGGCGTCGCGCAACAGCCCCGGCAGCGCCTCGGGGTCGTCGGCTTCTGCCGCGCGCCAGCCGCTTGCCTTGGCCTGCGCGCAAAGATCGGGCGTGTGCAGATCGACCCCGATGGGGGCGATGCCACCGGTTTCCATGAAGGTCTTGATCTCGCCATAGCCCTTATTGTCGTAAAGCAGCACGATCACCGGCGTCTCCGCCTCCACTGCGCTGGCCATTTCCGGCGCGGTGAACTGGAAACCGCCATCGCCCACCAACGCCACCACCGGACCGTCATGGGCCAGCGCCGCGCCGATCGCGGCGGGCAGGCCGTAGCCAAGCGTGCCGAACCCGGTGGTGGAGCTGTGGTAACTGGCCGGGCGCGCGGCCTCGTACCCGAGGTTGCCGGCATAGGCGGCCTGCGTGCTGTCACCCATCATGATCACGCCGGGCAGCGTGTCGCGGATGGTGTCAAGCAGCACGAGATCGCCGCGCATGCCCTTGTCGAGCGTCCTGCGCCCGAGGTTTGCCGCCGCCGCCCGCGCCGCGCCATCCTTCGCGGCCCCCGGTTCCGCCCGATCCAGCAGGCCGTCGACCGTCAGCGCCGCATCGCCAACGATGCCGATCTCCGGCGCCGCGCCGCGTGCCAGTTGCACGGGGTCAAGGTCCACCCGGATCAGGCGACCGGGCACCGCGAACCCGCCGTCCTCATACATGTCGTAATCGGTCGGCCCCAGTTCGGTGCCAAGCGCCAACACGACGTCCGCCGATCCCACCAGTTGCCGCGTTTCGGGCTGCGAGGGGGACAGCGAGACGGCAAGCGGATGGCCCGGCGCCAGCAGCCCGCGCGCATTGGCCGTCATTACCACCGGCGCGTCCAGCGCCTCGGCCAGTGCGCGCATCCCGACGGCGCGCCGCGCGCCGCCACCGGCCAGGATCACCGGCGCCTCGGCCTCGTGCAGCGCCTGCGCCGCCCGGTCGAGCGCGTCCCGGTCGGGTGCGGGACGCGCCAGCCGCATCGGGGCTGCGGGCAGCGGCAGGTGGTCGGCGGGCGCGGTCATCACGTCGATGGGAATTTCCAGATGAACCGGTCGCGGGCGCGCGCCCTCGAATAGCGCGAAGGCCTGCGCCAGCGCCGGGGCAAGCTCCTCTGGCCGGTGGATGGTGCGGCTGAAGGCCGTCACCCCCGAGACAAGCGCCTGCTGGTTCGGCAATTCGTGCAACCAGCCCTCGCCGCTGCCCATGCGGCCATGGGCATTGACCGATGAGATCACCAGCATCGGGACAGAATCGCCGTAGGCCTGCGCCATCGCGGTGGCGATATTGGTCATGCCGGGGCCGGAGATGATGACGCAGAGTCCGGGCCGGCCCGTCACCCGCGCCCAGCCGTCGGCCATGAAACCCGCGCCCTGTTCATGGCGCGGCGTGACGTGGCGGATACCGGTGCCGGGCAGGCCGCGGTAAAGCTCCACCGTGTGGACGCCGGGGATGCCGAACACGGTATCGACCCCGTAGAGCGCCAGCAGCCGGGTCAGGTAAATGCCCGTCGTGATCCCGCTGATCTCGGTCATGTCGCGCGCTCCTTTCTTGGTCTGCGCGCGACTGTTCCAGAGCGCGCGCCGGGGCACAAGCCGTCAGTCGGGGCCTCTTGGTGCGAAAAAGGCGCGGGTCGGTTTCCCGCCCCGCACCCCGTCGCGCGCCCCGTCGCGCGCTTGCTGTCAGGGCAGAAGACTCAGTTCTTCGCCTTGTCCACCATCTTGCCGGCGGAGATCCACGGCATCATGGCGCGCAGCTTCTCGCCCACTTCCTCGATCTGGTGGGCGTCGTTCATCCGCCGGGTGCCCTTGAAGAACGGCTGCCCAACGGCGTTTTCGGTCATGAAATCGCGCACGAACTTGCCCGACTGGATGTCGCGCAGGATGGCCTTCATTTCGGCCTTGGTCTGATCATAGGGCAAGACGCGCGGCCCGGAGACGTATTCGCCGTACTCGGCGGTGTTGGAAATCGAGTAGTTCATGTTGGCGATGCCGCCCTCGTAGATCAGGTCGACGATCAGCTTGACCTCGTGCAGGCACTCGAAATAGGCCATTTCAGGCGCATAACCCGCCTCGACCAGCGTCTCGAAGCCCATGCGGATCAGTTCCACCAAACCGCCGCACAGAACCGCCTGTTCCCCGAAGAGGTCGGTTTCGCATTCCTCGCGGAAATTGGTCTCGATGATGCCGGACCGCCCGCCACCGATGGCGGAACAATAGCTGAGGCCAATCTCCAGCGCCCGGCCCGAGGCGTCGTTGTTGACGGCGACAAGGCAGGGCACGCCGCCGCCCTTGGTGTATTCGCCGCGCACCGTGTGACCGGGGCCTTTCGGCGCCATCATGATCACGTCGACGCCGGGCTTGGGCTCGATCAGGCCGAAATGCACGTTGAGCCCGTGGGCAAAGGCGATCGCGGCGCCGTCGCGCAGGTTGTCGTGAACGTATTTGCGGTAAGTCTCGGCCTGAAGCTCGTCGGGCATGGTGAACATGATCAGGTCGCACCACGCGGCGGCCTCGGCGATCCCCATGACCTTCAGGCCCTCGGCCTCGGCCTTGGCGGCGGAGGCGGAGCCCTCTCGCAGCGCCACGACGACATTCCGGGCGCCGGAATCGCGCAGGTTGAGCGCGTGAGCGTGGCCCTGGCTGCCATAGCCGAGGATGGCCACCTTCATGTCCTTGATCAGGTTGATGTCGCAATCGCGGTCGTAATACACGCGCATGTCGGTCGCTCCTTCTTTTGGGCGGGTTTGCATTCCGTCGGACCCTAGGCGAGGCTGGGCGCGAATTCGTATGTATCTTGGCAATTGGCGCACAGTTTCGTAGAAAAACATGTGCCGTTTTCGTAAAAAGTGAAAAATTCATGCTGACAGATACGGATCGACGCCTGTTGCGCCGGTTGCAGGCCAACCCGGACATGCCGGTGGCGGATCTGGCCGAGGCCGTAGGGCTGGCACCTGCCACCTGTTACAAGCGGCTCGACCGGTTGCAGGCCTCGGGCGTGATTCGCGCCACCCGGGCGGTGATCGACCGGGCCGCGCTTGGCTACACGGTGGAGGTGAGCCTGCGCATCACCCTCGACAAGACGCAGCCCCGCGCCTTCGACGAATTCCTCGCCGCCGCGCGCGAGATCGCGGAGGTGCAGGAGATCCAGACCTTCCTTGGCCGGGTCGATACGCGGCTGTCGGTGCTGGCCCGCGACATGGCACATTACCAGCAGGTCTACCGCGAGCGTATCCTCGCCCTGCCGCATATCGCCGATATCGAGGCGCTGATGCATGTCGCCACCATCAAGGATGCCGAGACCCTGCCGCTATGATCGAGCTCGACGACACCGACCGCGCCATCCTGCGCGCGCTGCAGGCCGACGCCACGCTCAAAAGTGCGACTCTGGCCCGCCGGCTGGGCCTCTCGCAGCCCGCGACATGGCGGCGCATGAAGCGGCTGGAAACGGCAGGGGTGATCCTTGGCCGGCGGCTGGAGCTTGACGCCGAAAAGCTGGGCTTCGGGGTGACGGTGTTCCTGGGCGTGAAGCTGGCCACCAAGGGCCGGGTGAGCCTGGAGGATTTCGAACGTGCGGTGACCGCGATCCCCGAGGTGCAGACGGTGCAGCACGTGCTGGGGCTTTACGATTACCGGCTGCGGGTGGTCGCGCGCGACCTGCCGGATTTCGAGCGGGTCCTGCGGCGGCGCATCATGACCCTGCCGGGTGTCGGGAATGTCGAGGCCAACGTGATGTTGTCGGAAGAACGCCGCCCGGGGCCGCTCGGGTGATGGCGGGGTGACGCTGGCCTGCGGCCTCGCCCCACCCGCCATCCCGCCTCGGCGCCCGGACCCGAGGTCGCCTCTGGCGTCGGGCGCCCGATTATGAGTATTTGAACCAAGAAGAAGGCAGAATGATGCAAGAGGGAGGATCGGATGTCCGCATTGCTTGAAACCGTCGACCCGGACGGGTTGCTTGAATTCTCGGTGGTCTTCACCGACCGCTCGCTCAACCACATGTCGGCGCGGTTCTGCGCGGTCATGCGCGACATCGATTCCGGGCTGCGCGGGGTTTATGGCGCCGATGCCACGGCGATCGTGCCCGGCGGCGGCACCTTCGCGATGGAGGCGGTGGCACGGCAGTTCGCCGGCGGCGAAAAGGTGCTGGTGGTGCGCAACGGCTGGTTCTCCTTCCGCTGGAGCCAGATCGTCGAGGCGGGCGGGATCGCGTCCGAAAGCGTCGTGATGAAGGCGCGGCAGGTTGGGAACGAGGCCACCGCGCCGTTCGCGCCGGCCCCGGTCGAGGATGTCGTGGCGCGTATTCATGCCGAGAAGCCCGCCGTGGTCTTTGCCCCGCATGTGGAGACCTCCTCGGGGATCATCCTGCCGAATGGTTACGTTGCGGCCCTGGCCGGGGCTGCGCATGAGGTGGGCGCGCTCATGGTGCTCGATTGCATCGCCTCTGGCTGCGCCTGGGTCGACATGAAAGCGACGGGAGTCGATGTACTGATCTCGGCACCGCAGAAGGGCTGGTCTTCAACGCCCTGTGCCGGACTGGTGATGCTGTCGGATCGGGCACTGGCACGGATGGAAGCGACAGAGAGCAGCAGTTTCGCCGCCGATCTCAAGAAATGGCGCGCGATCATGGCGGCTTATGAGGGCGGCGGTCACGCTTATCACGCCACCATGCCGTCCGATGGCTTGAAGGCCTTCCGCGACACCATGACCGAGACGCTGGACTACGGCACCGAACGCTTGCGTGACGCGCAGTGGGAATTGGGAGGCAAGGTGCGCGCGCTGCTTTCAGCACGCGGCATCCGGTCTGTCGCGGCCGAGGGCTACGGTGCGCCGGGTGTGGTGGTCAGCTAAACCGATGATCCAGGTGTGAAATCCGGCGCCAAATTCGCGGCCGAAGGCGTGCAGATCGCAGCTGGCGTGCCCTTGCAGGTGGATGAACCGCAGGGCTTCTCGACCTTCCGGATCGGGCTTTTCGGGTTGGACAAGCTCTATGACGTGGACGCGACCGTGGCGCGGTTGGAGGCGGCGTTCGACAGGGCCATGACCTGACCTTGCGCTTTCACCGTGGCATAAATACCCTGGGGGTGTCGCCTGAAAAGCGGCGGGGGGCAGCGCCCGCTCCGACCTCTCTGTGAACCCGTGACCGGGGCGTTGCGCATTTCGCCCGATGAGCGCAAGCGAAGAGGGCGCGGGTCGACGCCGGAGGCGACGAAACCGGGCTACCCGACGCGCCCCGTCCCCAGCCCTGCGCGCATCAACGTGGTCCGCACGGGCTTGACCGAATAAAACGCCTGCAACGCCCGCATCCGCATGTCGCGCAGCGCTTGCGTCGAGACCATGGAGGCGCGGTTGAGCGCGTCGATCCCGGCGACGCGGGCGCGCACCTCGGCGTGGCGGGCCTTGTGGTACGCGGCCAGCATGGCGCGCGATCCCAGGCCATCCGGATCGGCCTCGGCAAGGTCGAGCAGCGCGCGCATGTCGCCAAGGCTCATGTTCAGGCCCTGCGCGCCGATCGGAGGCACCACATGCGCAGCCTCCGCCACGAGGGCGACCCGTTCGGCCTGCATGCGTTCGGCGATCTGGCTGATGATCGGCCAGACGGTGCGCCGGGTCAGCAGCGAGAGCGGCCCGAAGAGGCCGGCGGAACGATCCGTCATTTCCGCCTCGAAGGCGGGCACCGGCAGGCGCGCGAGGCGCATTACCTCCGGCCCGCGCTCCATCCAGACCACGGCGGAGGAAGGGCGACCCTCGTGGTCGGGCAAAGGGACAAGCGTGAATGGTCCGCCGGAGCGGTGAATCTCGGTCGACACGTTGTCATGAGGCCGATCGTGGGTGACCGCAAAGGCCAGTGCCTTCTGCCCGTAACGCGTCGTCTTGACGGAAATGCCCACCGCCTCGCGCACCGGCGAATTGCGTCCATCGGCCGCGATGACGAGCCGTGCGCGCACCCGGGCACCATCCGACAGGGTGACCAGCGCCTCGCGCTCGCGCGTCAGCAGCGCGGCGGTGCCGGTGCCGGGGCGGAAATCCACGTTCGGCAATTCGGCCAGGCGCGCCACCATTTCCCGGCGCAGAAGCCAGTTGGGCAGGTTCCAGCCAAAGGGCAGGTCGGAGGAAATGTCCGCAGCATTGAAATCGTGGGTGCTGCGGGCCTCCGCCGCCGCGCCCCCGGCATCGACCACGCGCATGATCTGCAGGGCACTGGCGTGGGGCGCCAGTCGCTCCCACAGCCCGGCGCGCATCAGGAATGCGCGGGCCGGTTGCAGCAGCGCCGTTGTGCGCAGATCCGATCCTTCCGCCGTCATGTCGGTGATCGGCGGGGCGGGATCGACGCAGATGACGGAAAACCCGGCGGATCCGAAGGTCGCCGCCGCCGTCAAACCTGCGACGCCGCCGCCGGAGACAAGGATGTCTGTTTTGGTGATCTCGGGCATTCGTCGCCCTTCCTCGTTGCGGACGCACGATAGATAGGACGCGTGTCCGGGCAGGTCCAAGCGGCAGATGGCCCCACCGTCCCCAGGGCCCGCGCGGTACAGGGCTGTCATCCGCGCGTCAGGCGGATCAGGATCAACAGAATGGTCGCGGTCATGATCAGGGCCCCGGTGATCAGCCCGGGGTAGCCGAACGTGATCACCGCGATGGCCCAGAGGCTGAGAACGGCGGCGAGCGCATAGAACGGCGTGTCTTCATCGCCTTCCAGCGTTTCGCGGATCATGCGGCCAAGGATCGGCAGGCGGTAGAGGAGCGGCGTGCGATCACCGTTGGGGATATAAGACATATTCTGGACTCCTGTTTTCCTGACACCGACTTAGGGGGATGGTCGGCCATCGCCATGAGCCGGGCTGTCGCAGCGTGGCAGCAGGTCGCAGCGGGTGTTTCGCAGGCGCTGTCGCGCGCCGCGATCCGTGCCCTCTTCGCGGTGCTCATCGGCAAAAAAGGCCTGGGCGAGAAGCGGACCGGTGGCGCGGGTTCAGATCATCAGCCGGGACAGGAAGCCGGCCAGATCGTCGGTGTGGTGGTGGATGTGGTCGGCAGGCTCCGGCTTTGGCGCGACATGGACCGTGCGCAGCCCCATCGCGTGTGGCGCGGCGAGGTTGCGCGGGTCGTCCTCGAACATTGCCGCGCGCGTCGGGATCAGGCCATCGCGGGCGAACACAGCCTCGAACGCCTGTCGTTCGGGCTTGGGGCGCAGGCCGGCATGTTCCACGCCATACACCGCGTCGAACAGGCCACCAAGGCCGCGCGCCGCGATCACCCGGTCTGCATAGGGCGCGGTGCCGTTGGTATAGACGATGCGGCGGCCGGGCAGGGCGCGGATGCGGGCCGCAAGGTCGGGGTCGGGCGTCAGCACAGTGAAGTCGATGTCGTGGACTTCTTCGAGGTAGGGCCCCGGATCGACGCCGTGAATATCCATCAGCCCGGCCAGCGTGGTGCCGTGATCGCGCCAATAGGCGTGGCGCAGATGGTCGGCCTCGGCCCGCGACAGGCCGAGGGCCGCCATCACGTAGGCGGTCATCCTGACGTTGATCTGGTCGAACAGCGCCATCTCGGGCGGGTAGAGCGTGTGGTCGAGGTCGAACACCCATGTCGTGACATGGGCGAAGGCATCGCGGGGCATGGGGCGTGATCCTTTGTTGCCGGGCCCCGTCGTCGTTGCGCGTCGGGGCCTTGCGCTTGCCTCGGGGCGGACCTAGCCTTGCCAGAAATCCAGGGAAATTCCAATGGCCAGCCAGAAACCGCCCCACAAGGATGCCTACGACCTGATCCTTCAGGCCATCGACGAGGGCACCTATCGCCCCGGTGCGCGGCTTGTCGAAAGCGAACTGGCCGAGCGCTTCGGCGTCAGCCGCACCCCGATCCGGGAGGCCTTGCAGCGGCTGGAAACCCAAGGGCTGCTGACGCGCGACGGGCGCAGTCTGATCGTCGCCTCGCTGGATCATGACCAGATGGCGCAGCTTTACATCGTGCGCGCCGAGTTGGAGGGGCTGGCGGCACGGCTGGCCGCGCAGCATGCGGCGGCCGAGGAAATCCGCGTGTTGCAGGACATGGTGCAGGTGGACCGGACGCTTCTGGACGATCCGGGTGCGCTTTCCCGCGCCAACCGGCGCTTTCACAAGCAGATCCACCTTGCTTCGCACAACACGTACCTGGTGCAGCAGCTTGACCTCGTGCACCGGTCGATGGCGCTGATGGCGACCACGTCGCTGGCCGCCGAAGGGCGCGGGCCGGTGGCGCTGGAGGAACATGCCGCGATCGTGCAGGCGATTGCCGAGCGTGACGGGGAACGCGCGGCGCGCACGCTGAAGGATCACCTCTCGACCGCGTTCGAGGTGCGATTGAAAGAGGAGGCCGGATCGGACTGATCCTGCATCGCCGCCGCGGCCTGTCCGTCCCGCGAATAGCGGCCATGTGCCGTCTTGCGCCAGTGGAACGGTTTGATCAGCAATTCCGCCAGCCCCAGAAGCGTCGCGGCAGAGGCGAGCAGGAAGTAGAAATCCAGCGTTGGAATCCAGCCGCGAAGGCGCCGGTGACGCGGCAGCGCAGAGGCGCGCCAGGCGACGTGAATCGTCAGCGCCTGACTGGCCAGAAAGAACAGCGCGATGCCAAGGTAGCCGGCGCGCGGCACGAAACGATCGAGCGGATGCGGCCACCCGAAAAGCTTGACGATCAGCGTCCAGAGCACCGGCGCCAGAGCAAAGCCTAACAGGGTGAAAAGAAGCTGCACCTGCACCCCGATGAACTTGCGCGGACCCGGATCGCGCCAAAGTTGCGCCGGGTCACGCATATGGGTGGCCCACGTCATCGCGTAGCCCTTGAGCCAGCGCGACCGCTGCTTGACCCATGGCAGGATGGCGGCATTGGCCTCCTCGAAGGTGGTGGTCTCGACGATCTCGGTGCGGTAGCCCTGCCGTGCCAGACGCAGGCCGAGATCGGCATCCTCGGTGACGTTATGGGCGTCCCATGCGCCCATCTCCTCCAGCACCGACCGGCGGAAGAACAGCGTCGTGCCACCCAGAGGCACGAACAGGCCCAAACGCTCCACCCCCGGCAAGAGCAGCCGGAACCACGCCGCGTATTCCAGCGTGAAACAGCGGCTGAGCCAGTTGTGATACGGGTTATAGTAGTCCAGTTGTCCTTGCAGGCAGGCGACATCGGGCGGCACCTGCGCGAAGCGGGTAACCATCTTCTGGATCTGGTCGGGTTCCGGCGCATCCTCGGCATCATAGACCCCGACGATGGAGCCGCGCGCGAAATTGAGGCCGTAATTCATGGCCCGTGGTTTCGTCTGCGGCTGGCCCGGCGGCACGATGATCGCGCGCATCCACGGCGGCAGGCTGGCCTCGGCCAGCGCGTGGCGCGTCGTCGAATCCCCGTCCTCGATCAGCAGAAGCACATCCAGAAGGTCGGGCGGATAGTCGATCCGCAGGAGGCGGCGCAACAGGTTGGCCGCGATATCGGGTTCGTTGAACAGCGGCACGAGGATGGTGACCACCGGGAGGCGCGCTGCGGGGTGGTGCACCGGAGGGGTCGAGTTCGCGGTGCTTGGCCGCGGCCGGGACATCTTGTGCAGGGCGAGCCATTTCAGCGCGAAATTCGCCGCCGACACGCAAAGCGCAACGCCGAAAAGCAGCATCAGAACGATGGCCGGGGCCAAGAGCGTGGCGCCAAGTGCGGCCAGAACCGCGCCAAGCCAGCGCCGCGATGCGCGGGACGGATCCCATTCCCGGCAGCTGAAGATACCGGCGGTGCGGGCCTCTGCGAGGCGGGCGAGGTCATTGCCGTAAACGCTTGTGAACGCGGCCTGCATGTCGGCGCGTTTGGCCAGCGCCAGAAGGACGGGGCCGTCATGGGCGAGGGCCTGCCGGATATCCTCGCCCCGGTCGGGCCGGTCGGTGATCACCACGAGGGCGGCCCCGGCCCGGCGCAACGCTACCGCGCAAAGGCGAATGGCAAGTGACGCAGGCAACATCGGCGCAAGGCGCCGGTCCGGGGTGCATTCGCCGGGCGACAGGACGCGGGTGCCGAACTGGGTGGCGAGGGCCTCAAGCAACTGCGCCTCGGTGATCGCGCCCTGGATGATCAGGATTTCGCCGATCGGCAACTCGCGGCTGCGTTGGCTGTCAAGCGCGCGTTCGACCGCCTCCGGGCTGATGGTGCCCTTGGCGAGCAGGATCTCCGCGAGGCGCGGGGCCCGGGGTGGCGGGATCGCGTCAGGCGGTGGAAGCGCGCGCAGGTAAGGCGGCGCGCGGGCCGGGACCGCCCGCTTCAGATCGGGCGCGCGCTGATCCGATCGTTTCACCTGTTCTGCCCCCGGCCACGCTTCGCTGGGGTCGATAGAACTTTGTAAAGCTTAACAAATGATTAAGCGGTCTCGGTCTCGGCCTCTGTCTCGGTTTGCCGCGCGCGCATTGCGTCGACGAAGCGGTCGAACAGGTAGTAGCTGTCCTGCGGGCCGGGGCTGGCCTCGGGGTGGTACTGGACCGAGAACACCGGCTTGCCCGCCACCCGGATGCCGCAGTTGGAGCCGTCAAACAACGACACGTGCGTTTCCACCACACCCTCGGGCAGGGTCTGGCTGTCCACCGTGAAGCCGTGATTCATCGAGGTGATCTCGACCTTCCCGGTTTCGAGATCTTTCACCGGGTGGTTGGCGCCGTGATGGCCGTGGTTCATCTTGACGGTCGTTGCGCCCAGCGCCAGCGCCAGCATCTGGTGGCCGAGGCAAATGCCGAACACCGGCAAGTCTGCGGCGAGCACGTCGCGGATCATCGGCACCGCGTATTCGCCGGTCGCCGCCGGATCGCCGGGACCGTTGGACAGGAACACGCCGTCGGGCTGGTGGGCCAGCACTTCCGAGGCGGTGGCTGTCGCGGGCAGAACGGTGACATCGCAGCCGGCCGAGGCAAGGCAGCGCAGGATATTGCGCTTGGCGCCGTAATCGACCGCCACGACCTTGAAGCCGGGCTCGGTCCGTTTGCTGTAGCCTTGTGGCCAGGCCCAGCGTTTTTCATCCCAGCGGTAGCTTTGCGCGCAGGTCACCTCGCGGGCGAGGTCCAGCCCCGTCAGCCCGGCGAACCCGCGCGCGGCGGCGACCAGCGCCTCGAGGTCGAACCTGCCGTCGGGGTCATGGGCCAGCGCCACATGCGGCGCGCCCTGCTGGCGGATGGCGCGGGTCAGCCGGCGGGTATCGACGCCGCCGATGCAGATGCGCCCGGTGGTGGTGAGCCAGTCTGTCAGGTCACGCTCCGCGCGCCAGTTCGACGCCCCGGTGGGATCCCAGCGGACGACCATGCCGGCGGCGACCGGGTCGGCGGTTTCGTCGTCATCGGTGTTGACGCCGGTATTGCCGATATGGGGAAAGGTGAAGGTCACGATCTGGCCCGCGTAGGACGGATCGGTCATGATTTCCTGATACCCGGTCATGGCGGTGTTGAAACACAGCTCCGCGACGGTCTGGCCGGTGGCGCCGAAGCCGCGGCCATGGAACACCGTTCCGTCGGCGAGAACGAGGCAGGCGGTGGGGCGGGCACTCATGGGCGACTCCGGGTCTGGCGTTAAATCTTCGGCAAACTAAGGGCCGCGCGGGGCGGGGTCAAGCGGGCGCGGGGGCGCTTGCGGCGCGCCGGGGCACTGGCGTATGGTGTGGGGTCGGCGGACGCCCCGTTCGCAGAAAAAAAGGAATGCAGCGATGTCCCTGAGGGACCAGATCAACACCAGCCTGAAACAAGCCATGCGCGACAAGGACAGCACGCGCGTGTCGACCTTGCGGCTGATCAACGCCGCGATCAAGGATCAGGACATCGCCGCGCGCGCCAAGGGCAACACCGACGGCGTCGCCGAGGCCGAGGTGCTGGCGATCCTTGGCAAGATGGTCAAGCAGCGCCTTGAAAGCGTGCGCGCCTATGAGGAGGGCGGGCGGCTGGAACTGGCAGAGAACGAGCGCGAGGAAATCGCCGTGATCGAGGAATTCCTGCCCCGGCAATTGTCCGAGGAGGAGGTGGCGGCAGCGATCTCCAAGGCGATTGCCGAGACCGGCGCCGAGAGCATCCGTGACATGGGCAAGGTCATGGGTGTGCTGAAGGGCAAGTATATCGGGCAGATGGATTTCGGTTCGGTCGGCCCGCGGGTGCGCGACATGCTGGGCTAGGACCGCGCGGGGCAGGGCCGGCACAGGCCGAGGAGGTGCGCCGACGCGGTTGCGGCGCGGGCGCGCGGCCGGGCCGGGCCTTGCGGGGAGGTCTCGGAAAGGAAAAGCGGCGCCGCTTCAAGGGCGCGTGGGCTTTGGGTGGTCTGGCGAAAGCTTTCGGTTTGTCCGTCCCCTTGGCCCGTGTCGGGGCTGTCTTCAGGGGCGGCTGACCTGAAGCTACGCTTCGCGAGTGGTTAACCGCCAACCACCCTGTCACGGAAAACTTTCGATTCGGTTAAGCGCGGGCCGGGCGCTGATCCGGGCCAAGGGTGGAAACATGGCCGTTCGTGGCTCCACCGGGGGGCGGTCCGGCGATCGCGCGGCGCCTGCGGCGCTATTCGTGCGCGCTTGGCGTGACGCCCCGCACCTGGCGCCCCGACACCCGTCAGGGCATGGGGCCCCTGCCTGCGCTGCCTTCGCCGGATCAGACCCCCCCGCCCAGTTCGCGGCTGAGCAGGGCGTAAAGCTCCCTCCGTTCGGAGGGCGCGAGGAAGGCGCCGATCTCCACCTCGCGGCCGGCGGCTTTCAGGGTCACGTAATCGGGCACCTTGCCGCCGTCGGGGATCAGCCGCAGCCGCACCCAGTAGGGGTTGGTGTCCCAGCGCAGCGGCGCCTTGCGCGGCACCGCGTGGGTCAGCCGCAGGTGATTGTCCCACAGCAGCAGCTCCTCGTAGCGCTCGGCGTCGCGCCAACTTCGGGTCAGTCCCCACCAGAGCGCCCACAGCGCGGCCAGAACGAAGGGCAACAATCCCCACAGGACCGGCGTGCCGAACACCGCCAGAAGCGGCAGCGACAGAAGCGACGCGGTGAGGCCCACGAACCAGACGAAGCCGCGCTCGCTCAGCGCATTGTGCGGGCTGAGCAGAACCCGCAGGCGCGGCGTGCCATGGTCCGGATCGAAAGGGGCCCCGGAATCTTCCGGGGCCCCTTCCGCGTAGCGTGTGATATCAATTGTCATTGTCGTCAGTGACTGGGTTGCTTGTCCCACATGTCCGGCGTCGGAAGCTCTTCGAAGGTGTGCTCCGGCGGCGGGTTGGGCAAGGTCCATTCCAGCGTTTCGGCGTAGTCGCCCCAGTAACTGTTCTCCTCCACCCGGCGGCCCGCGAAGATCGTGTAGAACACGATGCCGATGAAGAAAACGAAGGAGGCAAAGGCGATGAAGGCGCCAATCGACGAGATGTAGTTCCAGAAGGCGAAGGCATCCGGATAGTCGATGTAGCGGCGCGGCATGCCCTGACGGCCAAGGAAGTGCTGCGGGAAGAAGGTCAGGTTGGCGCCAATGAAGAACAGCAAGAAGTGCAGCTTGCCGGCCCATTCGGGATATTGGCGCCCCGACATCTTGCCGATCCAGTAATAGGTTCCGGCGAAGATGCAGAACACGGCGCCAAGGCTCATCACGTAGTGGAAGTGGGCGATCACGTAGTAGGTGTTGTGATAGGCGCGGTCGAGCCCGGTCTGGCTGAGCACGATGCCGGTGACGCCGCCCACGGTGAAGATGAAGATGAAGCCGATGGCAAACAGCATGGGCGTCTTGAACTCGATCGAGCCCTGCCACATCGTCGCGATCCAGCTGAAGATCTTGATCCCCGTGGGCACCGCGATGACCATCGTGGCAACCATGAAATAGGCTTGCTGGCTCACCGTCAAGCCGACCGTGTACATGTGGTGCGCCCAGACGACAAAGCCGAGCGCGCCGATTGCCACCATCGCGTAGACCATCGGCAGATACCCGAAGATCGGTTTCTTGGAGAAGGTCGCAATGATGTGGCTGACAATGCCGAAGCCGGGCAGGATGATCATGTAGACTTCGGGGTGACCGAAGAACCACAGCAGGTGCATGTAAAGCACCGGGTCGCCGCCTCCGGCAGGGTCAAAGAACGCGGTGCCGAAATTGCGGTCGGTCAGCAGCATGGTGATGGCGCCGGCCAGCACCGGCAAGCTCAGCAGGATCAGCCAGGCGGTCACGAAGATCGACCACGGGAACAGCGGCGTCTTGTGCAGGGTCATTCCCGGCGCGCGCATGTTGAGGAAGGTGGTGATGATGTTGATCGCGCCGAGGATCGACGAGGCGCCGGAGACGTGCACCGCGAAGATGGCGAAGTCCATCGAGAACCCGGCCTCGCGCGTCGAAAGCGGCGCGTAGAGCACCCAGCCCACGCCGGAGCCGAGCTGCCCGTTGCCACCGGGCGCCAGCAGCGAGGCGACGCCAAGCGACGCACCGGCCACATACAGCCAGTAGCTGAGGTTGTTGAGGCGCGGGAAGGCCATGTCCGGCGCGCCGATCATCAGCGGCATGAAGTAGTTGCCGAAGCCGCCGAACAGCGCCGGGATCACCACAAAGAACATCATCAGGATGCCGTGATAAGTGATCATCACGTTCCACAGGTGCCCGTTGGGGGTGCAGTCCTCCGCCCCGATCCCGCCGAGGAAGCGCGCGCCCTCGTCACACATGAACTGGACGCCGGGCTGCATCAGCTCCATGCGCATGTACACGGTGAAGATCACCGACAAGAGCCCCACGGCCCCCGCGGTGAAGAGGTAGAGGATACCGATATCCTTGTGGTTGGTGGACATGAACCAGCGGGTGAAGAAGCCCGGTTTTTCGTGGTCGTGTCCGGAAATGGCAGCATCAGCCATGGACGTCTCCTGTTGCGATTGGCGCATGGGCGACCCTTGTCAAGGGTCGGTGCGCTCTGTTCCCTGACGGATGTTCTAGTTTGCAGGGGGGGGCTTCGCAACGTGTTTGGCGGCGCCGGGATAGGAAAAAATGCCTCAGGTTTCGCCTTTTGGGCGTGTTCAACGCAGCGTGGCCGGTTCGCTTCAACCCACCGTTGCAGCCGCGCCGGCGTGGTCAGCGCAGGCTCAGCGCATTGCCTGGCGGTCGGGCACCGGTGCCGCGGGCACGATTCCGGCTTCGGTTCGGGTCGGGTCCGGGGCCGGCGCTGTGGCTTGCCGGTCGGAGTCGGATGACAGCCCGGAGACCGAAGTCGAGACCGCGATCGCCACCAGAAGGCAGAGCGATGCCAGGGCTGCCATCAGGATCGCAGCTTCGATCCTGTCATTGCGGTCGTGGTCGGTATCGGTCTTCACGTGGTTGTCCTTCTGGTACGTGCCCCGACGGTGGAGCGGTTACTCGAAAACCGGCGATCTGAACAAAGGCGCCCCCGGACCGCCGTGCCGGTGAGCCTCCGGCGCAAACATGCCACGCCCGGCCGGGGGGGGTGCTCCAAAGTCGCCGGAAAATTTGGCAACATGATGGCTCGGTCAGGGAAGGCGACCGCCCGGCCGTTCGCGTCAGTTGCCGACGCTGACGCTGTCGATATAGGCGCCGACATTGTCCTCGGGCCCGGTGCCCGAGATCATAAGCAGGTTCGACCCGTCGCCGGAGCCGCCCTGGATCTCGAACGTATAGCTTTGCATCGTGCTGCCCTGCGGATTGGCGGAGCCGACAAGCTCGCCGCCCCAGTAGACATCCACGCCGTTGTTGTTGCGCGGGTCGGCGGCGTCGAAGGACACGGTGTAGACCTGCCCGTCCACGGCATCGGAGACCACCTGCCCGAAGCTGATATTGCCGGGGCTGGCGTCGAGGTCGAGCATGTAGCCGCCATCGGTGGCATCGACACCCTGATAGCCTGACCAGACGACCTCGGCCTGCGGGTCGTTGAAGCTGTCCCAGCCGTTGAGCGACCCGTTGGCGTGGTAGAACCCCCAGCCGGCGGCGATCATGCCGTCGATATCCTCGAAGGAGCCGTTGACCAGCCGGTTGACCCCCCATCTGTGAATGCCGGTGATGCTCTGGCCGCTGAGATCGGCGATGTCGCGGGCGCTGTCCTCGACCCCGACGGAGATCACTGCGGTGGTGGCAAGGCCCAGCCCGACAAGGCCTCCGGTCAACACCACCCAGTCGACCGTGACGGCGCCGGTCTCGGCGGTTAAGAAGCGGGACAGGGCGCCGTCCGGCGCGGGGGTCATGGTGACTGACATTGGCGTTATTCCTGATACGTTAAATACATGGACTTCCTGCGCATTTTCGGAAAATTCCATGCGATTCGGGCGAAACCATGGTGAACGCCCGGCGCAGAACGGCCAATGGTGGGGAATTGCCGGGGCGGCGCGGGTCTCAGCCGGGCTGATCCTGCGGCGCGCGGCGCGGCACCGGATCCGGGCCGAAGACCTGTGCGAAGGTCTTTTCCAGCGCCACATCGACGTCGTTCAGCGTCACCGGCAGGCCCAGATCGACCAGCGAGGTCACCCCGTGGCCGGTGATGCCGCAGGGCACGATGCCGTCGAAATGCGACAGGTCGGGTTCGACGTTGATCGACAGGCCATGGTAACTGACCCATTTCGTCAGGCGCACGCCAAGCGCCGCGATCTTGTCCTCGCGCGGGGAGCCGTCGGGCAGCGGCGGCTTGTCGGGGCGGGCAATCCAGACGCCGACGCGACCGTCGCGCTTTTCGCCGCGCAGGTTGAATTCCGCCAGCGTGGCGATCACCCAATCCTCCATCTGCTGCACGAAGGCGCGCACGTCGTGGCCGCGCGCCGCGACATCCAGCAAGACATAGGCCACCCGCTGCCCCGGTCCGTGATAGGTATACTGCCCGCCGCGTTTCGTCGTATGCACCTCGAACCGGTCGGGGTCGGTCAGGTCCGCAGGCTTCGCCGAGGTGCCGGCGGTATAGAGGGGCGGATGTTCGAGCAGCCAGATCGCTTCGTCGGCCTCGCCGCGCGCGATGGCGGCGGCACGGTCCTCCATCCAGGCGACGGCCTCGGCGTAGGGGATAAGCGTATCGGAGCGGATCCAGTCAACCATGCCTTCCACCGGGCAGCAGCCCGGCCTCCTTCACGGCCGCGGTGTTCGACCGGCCTTGTGTCATGGCCCGCCTGTCCTTCATCGTCAAGGCCGCGCGCGGCCGCGCTGCCGCGGAAACACCCGAATCAGGCAGCGCCGATCAGCGACATCGGGGCGCGATCTGTCGGCGCAATCACGGCGAAATTCCGCCACGTGAGCGTTTTGCAACAGAAAAACGCAGGTTTTCGGACTGTGGTTTGAACCGTCGCGTGTTATACTTCGACCAACAGTCAGACATGCAATTTCAGGAGGATGCCATGATCTTCAAATTTCTTACCGCCGCGACCTTCGCCGTTGCGCTCGCCGCTTTCCCCGCCGAAGAGGCGCGGGCCGATGCCGGTGATGTCGTCGGCGGCCTGATCGTCGGCGGCCTGATCGGTGCCGCGATCGCCAACGACCAGAACGGGCGCAGGAACACCGCCGGCAACAGCCGTGGCAGCAGCAGCTACCAGGGCATTCCCGCCACGCAGGTCGGCCGCGACACGCAGACGGCGCTGAACTATTTCGGCTTCAATGCCGGTGCCGTCGACGGACAGATCGGGACCGGCACCCGCGGCGCGATCGAGCGCTTCCAGATGGTGATGGGCTACCCGATCAATGGCCGCAACTATCCCAGCTACCAGTATGACAGCCTGATGCAGGCTTACTACTGGGGCCTTAACGGCGGTTCGGCGCAGACCGGTCTTGTCGGCCAGCCGTTGCTGATGGCCTATCGTGATGCGCAGGCCGCACCGCAGCAACCGCAAGTCGTCGTGGTGCCGCAGCCCGCGCAACAGGGTCAGCCCGCCCAGCAAGTCGTGGCGCAGCCGCCGGCCGTGACCACCGTGGTTCCGGCACCCGCCCCGGCGCAGGACAACAAGTAAGCCGCGCCGCGCCGCACCGCGCCGTTCGCGTTTCAAAGGCCGTCCGCGTGTTCGGGCGGCCTTTTTCGGGGCTGATTCCGTGTCGGTCGGGGAGCGGAAAACTTGTGTCCGAAGCGCGACGAATCCCCCTTGCCATTCCCCGCGACCCTCGGCTAAACAGCCGCGCACTACCTGATCACGTGCGGTCGTGGCGGAATTGGTAGACGCGCAGCGTTGAGGTCGCTGTGGGGTAACTCCCGTGGAAGTTCGAGTCTTCTCGACCGCACCAGATTTTCCTTGCTGATGCCTGGCAGTTTCCGAAGCAATCCGTTGCGCGCAGCAGGGTGTCGGAAACCGACTGACACGGTGGTGTGTCCCGCGCGGCTGAGGCGGCGGAGTCAAGCCGATCCCGGTATCTGAACGGTTGCAACATGCGCACGGTTGCGACACACTACAGGTCATATCTGTTCAAAAAAACGACATTGATGATTCCCTGACGCGATTGGCCAGATTGTTCTGGATCGTCAGGTGCCTGTGCTTTCAGTTTGGTTTCAGACTCATTACTTCTCGGTTTTTTTATTTGGTGACTGTGAGATGTTCAAAATCATTAGATCCCTGTCGCGCAAGCAGAAAAGCAACGTTCTGCTGCTGGTGGATATCGCGCTGATCCCGTTGGCGCTGGTGTTCACCTTCGCAGCGCAGGCAGACCCGCTGGATCCCTTCGACGCGCTGGCGCTGACCCTGCCCATCCTGCCTTACATGATTGCGGTCGGTGTCGGGCTGTCGTTGGCGATGGGAATCAGCCAGATCCAGCTGAACGCCTATGAGGGTCGGGCCTTGGGCAAGACGGCCCTGTTCGCGCTCTACCAGGGGATCGCAATGGGCGTGCTGGTGCGGCTCTTCCATCTCGACGTAGCAATCGGCCACAGCGTCATCTTCGCATTGAGTTTCTTCGTGTTCTCGGCGGTAAGCCGGGTTGCGATGTATCAGATCGTCGTTGCGATATATCGCCGGGAAATACCGCGCTGCCGGGTGCTGATCTACGGTGCCGGAACGACCGGCACGCAACTGGCCTCGGCGTTGCGCAACCACGACGGGATCGACCCGGTCGCCTTCGTGGATGACAACGCGGCGCTTCAGGGGTTCATGGTCGCCGGTTTGCCCGTCTACACGCCGGCAAAGATCGCCCGCATCGCGGAAGAGAAGAAAATTCACCGGGTGCTGATCGCGATCCCGTCGCTGAGCCAGCCGAAGCAGGCGCAGATCGCGCGGCGCATGCAGCAAATGGGGCTGGAGGTTCAGGCGCTGCCGTCGTTTGCACAATTGATCGGCGAAGAACCGCTTGTCGAAAAGCTGACCCCGGTGCAGCCTGCAACGTTCCTCGGGCGATCGCCGACCGTTACGTCGCTTGGTGCCGATTGCGATACCTATGCCGGGCGCGTCGTGCTGATTTCGGGTGCCGGCGGGTCCATCGGGTCGGAATTGACACGACAGGTGCTGGCATGTCGGCCCCGGAAACTGGTGCTCTATGAACTGAGCGAATTCGCATTGTTCAGCATCGACATGGAATTGCGCAGCACCGCCGAGGATGCGGGGGTAGAGCTTGTGTCTGTTCTCGGGTCGGTCACCGACCAGCGACAGGTGCGGCTTGTCCTTCAAAAGCATGACATTCAGGTGGTCATTCATGCGGCGGCCTATAAACATGTGCCGTTGGTCGAAGCGAACCCTCTGGCGGGTCTGGCCAACAACGTGCTGGGGACGCACACCCTTGCGCGGGAGGCAGAGGCCGCCGGGGTGGAACGGTTCGTTTTCGTGTCCTCGGACAAGGCGGTGCGCCCGACATCCGTGATGGGCGCGTCGAAACGGCTGGCGGAACTGGTGGTTCAGGACCTTTCGGCGCGGACGCGCCGGACCGTTTTCAGCATGGTGCGGTTTGGCAACGTCCTCGGGTCGTCCGGGTCGGTCGTGCCGATTTTTCAGGAACAGATCAGCCGCGGCGGCCCGGTCATCGTCACGCACCCGGAGGTGCGGCGCTACTTCATGACCGTGCGCGAAGCGGTGCATCTGGTTCTGTCGGCGGGCGCCATCGCGAGGGGCGGCGAGGTTTTCGTGCTCGACATGGGCGAGGACGTGCCAATCGTGAAGCTGGCCCGGCAGGTGATTGAAAGTTCCGGTTACACGCTGCGCGACGATGACAACCCGGACGGCGATATCGAGATCACTTTTTCCGGCCTGCGCCCGGGGGAAAAGATCAACGAGGAATTGACCCTGTGCGAGGACCGGCTGACCACCCGGCATCCCAAGATCTTCTGTGCGCGCGAACGCGGTCTGTCCGAAATCGAGGTTGCCTCCGCGTTGCGTGGCCTGCGCGAGGCAATCGCCTCGGGCAATGAGGCCGCGGCGCTTTCGGTTCTCGACCGCTGGGTGGAAGGCCGCGCTGCATTGCGCGATGCCCGCAAAAGCGACGCCACCTGATGCGATCCCGCAGCCTGTCACCAGAATGCCGCGGTCGCGGCAAAACGAACCTCCGCGCGGGTGCGCCGCGCTTGAACCGTCAACGCGTGGCGTGGTCTAACGGCCACAACAGGGAGTGGACGTTTTGATCGCAGCGAACAGACCGAACCGATGCTCCGGCCTTTTGGCGCCTCTGGCTGTCGCGGCGGCGATGCTGTGTGCGCAACCGGGCGATGCCGATATCCTTGGCCGACAGCCCGTTGGCCCTCGGCCGACGCTGAATTTCTTCGGATCACCCGGCCTGATGGACATGCCCTCGGCCGAGATGATGCCGGATGGCGAATTTTCGACGTCCGTGTCGTATTTCGGGGGCATCACCCGCAACACGCTCAGCTTTCAGATCACACCCCGCCTGTCGGGGTCGTTTCGCTACTCCGCGACGCAGGATCTGAACCTTGCCGGCTTCAGCACCTATTTCGACCGCAGTTTCGACCTGCGCTATCAGGTGATTCAGCAGCAAGAGGACGGTTGGCTGCCCTCTGTGACTGTCGGCCTTCAGGACTTCGTGGGAACCGGGATCTTCGCCGGCGAATATGTCGTCGCAAGCCGCAGGTTCGGCGACACGCTCACGGTGTCCGGCGGCGTCGGCTGGGGGCGGCTTGGCAGTTACAATTCCTTCGGCGCCCCGTTTTCCGCGACCCGCCCGGCCTTTGTTCCGGGCGACACGGGCGGCGAGGTCGCCTCTGACCAGTGGTTCCGGGGGCCGGCCGCCCTGTTCGGCGGGATCGAGTGGCAGCCCACCGATCGGCTTGGCCTGCTGCTGGAATATTCATCGGATGCCTACTCCCTTGAAACCGCCAGCGGGGTCTTCGAGCGCCAGTCGCCGTGGAACTTCGGTGTCGAATACCAGGTCAACCCGTCGCTGCGGATGGGCGCTTATTACATGTATGGCTCCGAGGTCGGGGTGAACCTTGCCTTCAGCTTCAATCCGCGCCGCCCCCTGACACCGATGACCCACCAGCCCAATCCGGGCCCCATCGCGCTTCGCCCCGACCGATCGGAGTTTCCCGAGTTGTGGACCGCCGACTGGGTCGCGGACCCCGCCGCGCGACCGGCGCTTGGCGACCGGTTGAGCGAGGCGCTTGCCGCCGAGGGGCAGGACCTGATCGCCTATGATCTTGGGCCGCATGACGCGGAGATCCGCATCGAGAACACCCGCTATATCGCTGTTGCGCAGGCGATTGGCCGGTCGGCGCGGGTGATGGCGGAATTTCTGCCGCCGTCGGTCGAGACGTTCCGCATCACCTTGGTCGATGAAGGCATGGCGGTGTCCACGCTGACGGTGCGCCGCTCCGATCTTGAGGCGCTGGAACAGGAGCCCGACTCGGTCGAGGCGCTTTATGCCGTGGTCGGCCTGTCAGCCGCGACCCCGACCGAGGAGGATGACCTTGTCGCCGGGCTTTATCCGCGCCTCGACTGGTCGCTTCGGCCCTATACAAGGTCGAGCTACTTCGATCCGGACAACCCGGTCCTGATGAACCTTGGTGTGCGGCTGCGGGGGTCTTATGAAGTCCGTCCGGGCTGGCGCTTCGATGGTGCGCTGACCTACCGCCTGGCGGGAAATCTCGACCAGGCCAGGACATCCGCCTCGGCCCTGCCGCCGGTGCGCACCAGCGGTCCGCTTTACAATAGTAACGAAAACGTCGCCATCGAGACCCTCACGTTTTCGCATGCCCGCGGTTTTGGCAACGACTTCTACGGCCGGGTGACGGCGGGCTACCTCGAACGCATGTACGGGGGTGTTTCGGCGGAACTGCTCTGGGCGCCGGTCGGCAGCCAACTCGCCCTCGGCGGCGAGGTCAACTACGCGGTGCAGCGCAATTTCGATTCCGGTTTCGGGTTGCGCGACTACGACGTGGTGACCGGGCACGTTTCGGCCTATTACCAAATGGCCGATGGGTACCACGTTCAGGTCGATGCCGGGCGTTACCTTGCCGGTGACTGGGGCGCGACACTTGCGATCGACCGCGAGTTTCGCAACGGCTGGTCGGTCGGGGCGTTCATGACGCTGACCGACGTTTCCGCGCAGCAATTCGGCGAAGGGTCGTTCGACAAGGGGATCCGCTTTACCATCCCGGTTTCGTGGTTCACCGGTCAGCCGAGCCAGCAAACGCTGGCGTCCACCATCCGCCCTGTCACCCGCGATGGCGGCGCGCGGCTTGACGTTCCCGACAGGCTTTACGAGCGGGTGCGCGACGGCAACCTTGGCAATCTCGACGACCAATGGGCACAGGTGTGGCGATGAAACGGGTTTTTGCAGCGGTTTGTCTGCTGGTGCTGACAGCCTGTGGTCAGGGCGCCTCGGACGATCCCTTGGTCTCCGCCGTCAACCAGATCCGTAGCGGCTTGTTCAACCGCGATACCGGCGGCAGCGTTGCCTTCACCGCCACCCGGGCCTCGCTGCGCGAGTCCGGCATCACCAGCCCGGTGATGATCACGAGGGTGCCGAGCCGTGGCATCGCGGTCGGCTTGATTCAGTATCAGCGCAATCGCGGCGTCACGGTCTGGCGCAGCACCGATGGCGGCACGATCAGCACCGCGAACGGGGTGCTTTTGAACACAAGGGGCTTCGGCACCGATCTGCACAGCCTGGAAACGGCGCCGCTGACCGCCGCGTTCGCATCCGGGGGCGATGCGGAGTATTCGCGCCTGTTCCGGGCCGTCGATGGCGAGGGCGCGCTTCAAAGCGCGCGCCTCTACTGCCGCCTGGTCCCCCTCGGGCCGGACCGAATCGATGTTCTGGGCCGAGCCTACGACACGCAGCATTTCCGGGAATCCTGCACCGCCGACGGGGGGATGGATCCGCTGTTCGAAAACGATTTCTGGCGCGGGTCGGACGGCACGATCTGGAAATCCCGGCAATGGGCCGGTCCCGAATTGGGCTTTCTGGAGTTGGAGCGCGTGACAAATTAGCAAAGCGCGAAAAATCGCCGGACAAGACGCTGTCCAAGTTGAAACACCTTTGAGCGCGTGGTATTACCAGCCTCGATGACCGCTTCCCCCCAAATCCAAGCGGTTTACATTGGAGAATGACAATGAAACTTACGAAAACGCTATTAGCCGCCGCGACCCTGTCTGCCCTGTCGGTAGGGTCCGCAAGCGCGATGACTGCCGCACAGTGCACTCAGGTTGGCGGAACCGTTGTGGTTGCAACCGCATCTTGCGAACTGACAGTGGCGCAGTATGAGCAAGCAACGTCGCTCGGCTTCACTACGGCTGGCGGTGCTGCTGCTGCCGGTGCAGGTGCCGGTGCAGGTGGAGGTCTTGGTGCTATTGGTGGCGCCGGCGCTGCCGGTGCCGCAGCGGCCGGGCTTGTCCTGGCGGCTGTCATTGTCGGCGATAGCTCCTCTTCCACGACGACGTCGTTCCCCTGATCCTGATCAGGGTCGAAAGATTCGGCGCCTTCCCGAAAGTCGGGAGGGCGCTTTTTTTTGCTCACACGGTTCGGCTGCCGGGTTGCGCAAGGTCAGTGAGGATCGCCCTGAACAGCGCCACCCCGGCCCCGATCAGCGCGTCGGGGAAATCGTAATCCGGGTTATGAAGCGCCGGTTGCCGCTCTCCCGCGCCCAATAGCAGGAAGGCCAGCTTCGCGTCGCGCCCGAAATGGCCGACATCCTCCGAGGCGCGCATCGGCAGCAGGCCCGGCCCGTGCGGCATGCCCGCGCGCGCGCAGGCGCGGCGCACGATCTCGGCCGCCTCGGCGTCGTTCACGCAGGTGGGAAACACGTCCTCATAGGCGATCGACAGGGCCAGGCCCTGATCCGCAGCGGCTTCGCGCGCAAGCGCCTCGGCCCGGCGGACAAGCCCCGCCATGGCCGCATCCGTCAGGCTGCGCAGGGTGACAAACAGATCCGCCTCGCCGGGCGCGATCCCGAAGGCCGCCTCGCCCAGCCGGGCATGGCAGACCGTGACCCGCGCGAAATCCGGGTCGCCGAGATCCGCGCCCCGCGACAGGCCCGGCATGTCCTGCATCAGCCGCGCCAGCGCCGGGCCGGGCGACAGGCCGGTCTCGGGCAGAGAGGCATGCGCCGTGCGCCCTGTCAGCCGCAGCCGCATCCCCCGGGAGGCGCAAGCGGCCGGCCCCGCGACCACCCCGACGTGACCCAGCTTCATGCCGGGGTAATTGTGGATTGCGAAGGCGTAGTCGGGGGCGAGCGTGGCAAAGCGCGGATCGGCGACCACCCGCGCTGCGCCGGCGCCGGTTTCCTCGGCGGGCTGGAACAACAGCACGACCGACCCGCGCGCGGGCCGCTGACGCCCCAGCAGCCGCGCCATCGCGGCTAAAATCGTCATGTGCCCATCATGGCCGCACAAGTGCCCCTTGCCGGGGATTTCCGAGCGGTGGGGCAGGGCGGACAGATCCTCGATCGGCAACCCGTCGAGTTCACAGCGCAGCAAAACGCGCGGGCCAGGCTGGCCGCTGTTGTAAAGCGCCGCCACTCCGTGCCCGCCAAGCCCGGTCAAGACCGTGTCGGGCCGGGTTGCCTGAAGCATCGCAGTCACGGCTTCGGCGGTTTCCATTTCCTCACCCGACAGTTCTGGCCGCCGGTGCAGCGCCCGGCGCCAGTCGGTCAGTTCGGCAAGGTCAGCATTTGTCAGGCGGGGGACGGTCATGGCGGCGGCTCCTTCGCGCGCAAGGATTGCGCCGCCTGCCTGCGCGTTGCAAGGGTGGAACACGCGGCGCGGAATTCGAATTTTCCTGCGCCGCGACCTGCGCTAGCGTGCGGCGTGATCAAGACAGGAGGCAGGCATCATGGCGGACCCGATCAGGCTGGGCGCGGATATCGGCGGCACCTTTACAGACGTGGTTCTGGAACTGCCGGGGGGGCAGTTTTCCGCCAAGGTCCTGACCACCCACGCCGCGCCCGAGGACGCGATTATCGACGGCATGGCCCGTGTCTGCGCGCAGGCCGGGATCACGCCGACGCGGATCGCGCAGGTGATCCATGGCACCACGCTGGCCACCAATGCGCTTATTGAACGGCGCGGCGCAAAGACGGCGCTGATCACCACCGAAGGGTTCCGCGACGTGATCGAGATGCGCAGCGAAAGCAGGTTCGAACAATACGACCTGAACCTCAAGCTGCCCGAGCCGCTGTTGCCCCGCAACCGCCGCTACACCGTTCGCGAACGGCTCGACGCCGATGGCGGCACGCTCATCCCGCTGGACCGGGCCGAGGTGGAAAGGCTGGCGGATGACCTGCGCGAGGCGGGCTATCAGTCCATCGCCGTGGGCCTCTTGCATTCCTACGTAAACGACGCGCATGAGCGCCTGATCGCGGAGGTTCTGGCCGAGAAACTGCCCGGTGTCATGGTCTCGCTGTCCAGCGAGGTCAGCCCGCAGATGCGCGAATACGAACGGTTCAACACCACCATCGCCAACGCCTATATCAAGCCGCTGATGAAATCCTACCTTGGTCGCCTCAAGGGAAGGCTGGGCGAGGACGGCGCCGATTGCCCGGTCTTCCTGATGCATTCGGGCGGCGGTATCATCGACATCGACACGGCGGCGGAATTTCCCGTGCGGCTGGTCGAATCCGGGCCAGCGGGCGGCGCGGTCTTCGCCGCGGATATCGCTGCGCGGCACGGCCTGGACAGGGTGCTGTCCTTTGACATGGGCGGCACCACGGCCAAGATCTGCCTGATCCGGGACCAGACGCCGAAGACCGCCCGCGTCTTCGAGGTGGCCCGCAGCTATCGTTTCAAGAAAGGCTCCGGCATGCCCATTTCGATTCCGGTGATCGACATGGTGGAGATCGGGGCAGGGGGCGGCTCTCTCGCCCATGTCGACGCGATGAACCAGATCCGTGTGGGGCCTGAAAGCGCGGGGTCCGAACCGGGGCCGGCCTGCTACGGGCGCGGCGGCGGCCGGCCCGCGGTGACCGATGCCGATCTCGTGCTGGGCAAGCTCGACCCCGAGGCCTTCGCGGGCGGCACCATCCCGCTTTACCCCGACCGGTCGGAGGCCGCGCTCGAAACCCACCTGGCCGACCGCCTCGATATGGACGCCACCGAAGCCGCCTTCGGCCTTGCCGAGGTGGTGGATGAAAACATGGCCAACGCCGCCCGCGTCCATGCGGTCGAGAACGGCGAGGATCTGTCCACCTATACCATGATCGCCTTTGGCGGCGCGGCCCCGTTGCACGCCGCAAGGCTGTGCGAAAAGCTGGGCATCGACCGCTGCCTTGTGCCGGTGGGCGCGGGTGTCGGATCGGCCATCGGCTTCCTGCGCGCGCCGTTCAGTTTCGAGGCGACCCGCTCGGTCTTTACCCGGATCGGCGATTTCGACCCGGACCGCGTGCGCGCCCTGTTTGCAGAGATGGAAGAGGAAGCGCGCAGTTTCGTGCGGTCCTGCGACGCGGAGGGGGACATCCTCACCGACCACAAGATTTACATGCGCTACGCCGGGCAAGGCTGGGAAATCCCCGTGCCGTTGACGCCACAGGACGCGGCCGATCCCGATGCGGACAGGTTCCTGAGGCGGTTCGAGGCCGACTACACCCGCCTTTTCGGGCGCAGCGTCGAGGGGATGGAGGCCGAGATTACCGTCTGGTCGGTCAACGCCTACACCCCGACGCCGCCGGTGGCGCGCATCGCCGCCGCCCTCCCCGCCGATACGCCCGCCCCACGCGGCACCCGCGATCTGTTCGACCCCGCCCTTGGTCACGCCAGCCGCGCCGCCATCCACCCCCGCGCCGAGCTGCCCGGCGGCGCGACGGTTGCAGGCCCCGCCGTGATCACGGAGGATGAGACCACCATCGTCCTGCCGTCAAGCCGTCTTGCCACCGCCCAGACCGATGGCTGCATCGACATCCGTGCCAAGGAGCCCCGCCATGACTGAACTGAGCAAAGTCGCCCATCAGGTCATGTGGACGCGCCTTGTTTCCGTGGTCGAGGAGCAGGCGCAGGCGCTGATCCGCACTGCCTTCTCGACATCGGTGCGCGAGGCGGGCGACCTTTCCGCCGGGGTCTATGACGACCGGGGCCGGATGCTGGCGCAGGCTGTCACCGGCACGCCGGGCCATGTCAACGCGATGGCCGACGCGGTGGGCCATTTCGTCCGTCGCATCGGGCGCGAGACGATGGCAGAGGGCGATGTCTACCTGACCAACGACCCGTGGGAGGGCACCGGCCACCTGCATGACATCACCGTGGTCACGCCGGTCTTCCATGCCGGCACCCTTGTCGGTTTCTTCGCCTGCACCGCGCATGTCACCGATATCGGGGGCAGGGGGTTCGGGGCCGATGCCAATTCCGTCTACGAGGAGGGGCTTTACATCCCCATCATGCGCCTCATGGACCGGGGCCGGGTCGACCGGACGTTGCTGGCGCTGATCCGGGGCAATGTGCGCGAACCCGATCAGTTGGTCGGCGATCTCTACGCGCTGGCAACCTGCAACGAGATCGGCCATCGGCGCCTGTCGGACATGATGACGGAATTTGCCCTCGCCGACCTGTCCGGCATTGCCGATTTCATCCTCACCAATTCGCGTCAGGCGACGCGCGACCGGATCAACGCGCTTACCCCCGGCACCGCCACGGGGCACATGCGGATCGACGGCTATTCGGACCCGATCGACCTGTGCGTGTCGCTGACCATCGACCGCGACCGCATCCTGTGTGACTTCGCAGGCACCAGCGGGGTGGACAGGAAAGGCATCAACGTGCCGCTGGTCTATACCAGGGCCTATGCCTGCTACGCGCTGAAATGCGCCATCGCGCCGGAGATCCCCAACAACGCGGCCAGCCTTGCGCCGTTCGAGATCACCGCCCCCGAAGGCAGCATCGTCAACGCGCCGCACCCGGCCCCGGTGGCGCTGCGCCACGTGATCGGCCACATGGTGCCGGACACGGTCTATGATGCGCTCGACAAGCTGCTCCCCGACACGGTTCCGGCCGAGGGCGCGGGCGCGCTGTGCAACTTCCACCTCAGCCTGCGGCCCAGACCGGACGCCCCCGCGCCTGCCCATGCCCGCCGGGCCGAGGTGCTGATCTTCAATTCCGGTGGCTCCGGCGCGCGGCCCACACTGGACGGGATGAGCGCGACGGCCTTCCCTTCCGGTGTCATGACGATGCCGGTGGAGGCGACCGAGCAGGTCGGCCCGGCGATCATCTGGCGCAAGGAACTGCGCGCGGATTCCGGCGGTGCGGGACGCTGTCGCGGCGGGCTTGGGCAGGTCATGGACGTGGGCGCGCGCGCGGGGCATGAGTTTGATTTCTCCGCCATGTTCGACCGGGTGCACCACCCCGCCCGTGGCCGCCGTGGCGGGGCCCCCGGCGCGCCCACGGTGATCGCACTGGACGACGGCACGCCGATGAAAGGCAAGGGCAAGCAATTCGTCGCCCATGACCGCGTGGTGCGGATGGGCTTTCCCGGCGGCGCGGGCTATGGCGACCCGTCCGAGCGCCGCCGCGACCATGTGCTGCGCGACCTTGCCCACGGGCTGATCTCGCCGGAGGCGGCGGCGCAGGTCTACGGCCTCGACGCGGCCACCATCGACGAGGCGCTGGCCCGCGCCAAACGCGGAGAGGTCTTCTGATGCCACCCAGGGGCTTTTCCTCCACCCCCGCGCGGGACAGCTACGATGTGGTAATCGTCGGCGGCGCGATGATGGGATCATCGCTGGCGTGGTGGCTGACAGAGACGGCCGGTTTCAATGGCTCCGTCCTCGTCATCGAACGCGACCCGCGCTATTCCATGTGCTCCACCGCGCATACCAATTCCTGCATCCGGCAGCAATTCTCGACCGAGCTGAACGTGCGGATTTCCCAGTTCACCGCCGCCTTCATCAAGGATCTGCGGGCGCATATGGGCGGCGATGACCGGGTGCCGAACCTCGAAATCCAAAGCTATGGTTATCTTTACCTTGCCGACAATGATGCCTTCGCCGACGTGCTGCGCGCCAACCAGCAGGTGCAGCGGGCCGCCGGGGCCGAAACCCGCCTGCTGACGCCCGAAGACATTGCCGCAGACTACCCGTTCTATGATCTCGACGGTATCGTTCTGGGCAGTCTCAACACCCGCGATGAAGGCTACTGGGATGGTGGCACGTTGTTCGACTGGTTTCGCCGCTCCGCGCAGGCGCGCGGTGTGGACTACCTGCACGGCGAGGTCGTGGCGATGGTCCTGCGCGGCGCCCGCATCGAAAGCGTCACGCTGGCCAGCGGCAGCAGCATCGCTTGCGGGCAGGTGGTAAACGCCGCCGGGCCGCGCGCGGCGCGCGTGGCGGCAATGGCCGGGCTGCCTCTGCCGGTGGAACCGCGCAAGCGCTACACATGGATTTTTACCGCCGAGCAACCGCTCGACCGGACCCTGCCGCTGACCATCGACCCCTCTGGTGTGCATGTCCGACAGGATGGGCCGACCACCTATCTTGCCGGCAGCAAGGGCGCGGCCGACCCGGCCGTCGATCCCGATGATTTTGCCATGGACCACACGCTTTGGGAAGGCCGTGTCTGGCCCGCGCTCGCCGCCCGCATCCCCGCCTTCGACTCCATCCGCATCGTCACCGAATGGGTGGGACACTACGCCTATAACACGCTCGACCAGAACGCGGTGCTCGGCCCGCATCCGGAATTGGACAACTTCCTGTTCATGAACGGGTTTTCTGGCCACGGATTGCAGCAATCCCCGGCCATGGGGCGCGGTCTGGCCGAATGGATCACCCATACCGAATATCGCAGCCTTGACCTGTCGCAGTTCTCCTACACCCGCGTGGCGCAGGGAAAGGCGATGGTCGAAGGCGCCGTCATCTGAAAAAAGGAGAGCAGAGAATGAAGAAAATCGTCCTGACCGGGGCCGCCGGGCGGCTGGGCAGCATCCTGCGGGCGCCGTTGTCGCGGCTTTGCGACACGCTCGTCAGTTCCGATATCGTCGAGGATATCGGCACGCTCAACGCCAATGAGCGCTATGTGCGCGCCGATCTGGCCGACAAGAATGCGATCATGGACCTGCTGGAAGGCGCCGGGATGGTGGTGCATTTCGGTGCCATCGTCGATGAGGCCCCGTTCGAGGAGTTGCTCGGCCCCAATTTCATCGGTGCCTATAACGTATGGGAGGCGGCGTATCGGCACGGGGTGAAACGCGTCGTCTACGCCTCGTCGATCCATGCGGTCGGCATGTATCCCAAGACCGAGTGCGTCGGCCTCGATGCGCCGCACCGGCCCGACACGTTCTACGGCCTCGCCAAGTGCTTTGCCGAGGATCTGGGCCGGATGTATTGGGAAAAGCGCGGGCTGGAGGCGGTCTGCCTGCGCATCCTGTCCTGCGCGCCGGTGGGCAATGCCCGCGCGCTGGGCACCTGGCTGTCGGATGGCGACCTCGTGCACCTGGTGGAACGCGCCATCGACACGCCGGTGACGGGGTTTTCGATCATCTACGGCGTGTCGAACAATGACCGCTGCCCGGTGGACAACAGCAAGGCGGCGTTCCTTGGCTACCGGCCCAGGGACAACGCGGAAGGGTTCGCGGAGCGCATCCTTGCCGAGGCCGGACCGCACGACCCCGCCGACCCAAGCCAGTTGCGCCATGGCGGGCCGTTCGCCGGGATCGCGCTGGGGCAGGGGGCGAAGGCGCTGCTCAACATCCCCGAAGAGGCGTGACGTAGGGTGCGTGCTCGTCACGCACCTTTGCTGCACGCTCGTCACGCACCGCCCGTGGATCGCAAGGTGCGTGGCAAGCACGCACCCTACCGCAGCCTCATTCCGGTCTCGGCGTCGAAGAACAGCGCCGCGCCGTCCTCGACGCTCAGACCCACCGCGCTGCCCGGCGCGGGGGCGGTCTGGTCATGCGCCTCCACCGTGATCCGGGTGCCGTCCCCGGCAATCAGGTAGTGATAGGCGACGCCGCCGAGCTGTTCCGAGAGGTCCACCTTGTGGCTGTCGCCGTCTGCCAGCCGCAGCATCTGCGGGCGCACGCCCACCGTTACCGGCCCGTCGCTGGCCGAGGCGGGCGCGTCCAGTTCCATCGTTCCCAAGCCTGGAACCGTCGCCTTGCCGCCGCGGATCGTTCCGGAAAAGAAATTCATCGCCGGGCTGCCGATAAAGCCCGCGACGAAGCGGTTGTCGGGGTCGTTGTAAAGGTCGAGCGGCCGACCCGCCTGCTCGATCATCCCGTCACGCAACACCACGATCTTGTCGGCCAGTGTCATCGCCTCGACCTGATCATGGGTGACGTAGATCATCGTCGCCCCGAACTCCTGATGCAGGCGGGCGATTTCCACCCGCATTTCCACCCGCAACTCCGCGTCGAGGTTCGACAACGGCTCATCGAACAGGAACACCTCGGGCCCGCGCACGATGGCCCGCCCGATGGCGACCCGCTGACGCTGCCCGCCCGACAGCGCCTTGGGCTTGCGCGCAAGGTAGTCGTCGAGCTTCAGAACCTTCGAGGCTTCGGCGACCTTGGCCTTGATTTCCGCTTTCGGATGGCCGGTCATGCGCAGGCCGAAGCCCATGTTTTCCTCGACCGTCATGTGCGGGTAGAGCGCGTAGGTCTGGAATACCATCGCCACGCCGCGCTCTGCCGGGTCGGCGCGGGTGACGTCACGCGCGCCTATGGCGATCTGACCGTCGGTCGTGTCCTCCAGCCCCGCGATCATCCGCAGCAGGGTGGACTTGCCGCAGCCCGAGGGGCCGACGAAAACGCAGAATTCGCCGTCCTCGATGCCAAGGTCGATCCCGTGGATCACCTGTGTTTCCCCATATTTCTTGATGACGTTGCTCAACGTGACGCCGGTCATGGCGATCTCCTCCCTGCTATCAATGTCAGTTCACGGTAGGGAATTGCCACGGCGTGGCCTCTTCCCCGATCTTGCGCGCGGTTTGCAAAAGGTCCGCCTCGAAGGCGCGGATGCTGTCCAGCGAATGGCGCGTGGTCGATGTGGCGATGGAAATCGCGCCAATCACGCGACCACCATTGGTCAGGATCGGCGCGGCGATGGAAATGATGCCGGTCTCGTGCTCTTCGCGGTCGAAGGCGACGCCCTCGGCGCGAATCTGCTCCAATTCCGCCAACAGGGTTTCGCGGCAGACATGGGTGGCGGGGGTGTGGCGCAGGAAATGCTGCTGGCGCAGCGCGCGTTCCAGCCTCTCGGGCGTCATGTTGGCGAGAATCGCCTTGCCCACCCCGGTGCAGTAGCCCGGCGCCACCCGGCCGGTCTGCGCCAGCGTCTCGAACCGGTCGCTCATCTTGTGTTTGTCGACGAACAGGATCTGCCCCTGGTCCATTTGCGCAAGGTGGATCGTCTCGCCCACCTTTGCGGCCAGCAGATCGACAAAGGGCCGCGCCACGGTGGCCAGCGTCGCCTGTTTCCACGCCGAATGGGCCAGCTTCACCAACCGCAGGCCAAGCGTGTAGGTTCCGGCGTCGGGGTCGTGCGACAGCATCCCTTGATTCGTCAGGGTTTGCAGCAACCGGTAGAGCGTCGCCTTGGGATGCGGGCTTTTTTCAAGCAATTCGCTGAACTTCACCGGGTGACCCGCCGCGGCCACGGAATCGAGCAGGTCCAGTGCCTTGCCGACCGTTCCTCCGCCCGTCCTCGCCACTCGGTTCCTCCCCTGTGCCCCTGCCCCCCGCAAGGAATGCGTTGACAGCTTAGCGGTTCTCCGGCACGTTTTCAATTATAGAAACTAAGTTTCACATAATGGAACCAAAGGGAGGACACTATGCGTTCCATCGTCAAAACCCCGCTGGCTGTGCTGGCGGCAACAACCATGCTTTCGGGGGCAGCCTTCGCGCAGGACAGCTTGTCCGGCACGTTGCGGATTTCTTCGGACATGTCGAATCCGGCGCCGCGCGCAATCATGGAAGGACTGGTCGAGGATTTCGGGGCGATGCACCCCGATCTCGATATCGAGCTGACCATCGTCGACCGCGAGGCGTGGAAGACCCAGATCCGCAACGTGCTGTCGGCCAACCCGCCGGACGTGGTGAACTGGTATGCCGCCAACCGCATGGGGCCCTATGTCAATGCCGGGCTGTTCATGGATATCAGCGACTGGTGGGAGGCCGGCGATTACGAGGGGCTGGACTCGGTGCGCGGCGCGCTGACCATGGATGGCAGACAATGGGGCATTCCCTACACCTACTACCAGTGGGGCGTGTATTACCGCGAGGATATCTACAACGAACTGGGCCTCAGCGAGCCGACCACCTGGGAAGAAGAGCTTGCCAACTGCCAGGTCATCGTCGAGTCTGGCCGCGCCTGCTATACCATCGGCACCCGCTTCCTGTGGACCGCCGGCGGCTGGTTCGACTATCTCAACATGCGCACCAACGGCTTCGACTTCCACATGGCGCTTGCCCGTGGCGAGGTGCCGTGGACGGATGAGCGAGTGCGCCAGACCTTCGCCAACTGGCGCGTGCTGATCGACATGGGCGCCTTCATCGAGGATCACCAGACCTATAGCTGGCAGGACGCGCTGCCCTTGATGATCAACGGCGAGGCGGCGGCCTACCTGATGGGCAACTTCGTGGTGCCGCACCTGCATGACGCCGGGCTGACCGACGACCAGATCGACTTCTACCAGTTCCCCGCCATCAACCCCGATGTCGCGATGGGCGAGGATGCGCCGACCGACACCTTCCACGTCCCCGCTGGTGCGCAGAACGTGGAAGCCGCCCGCGCCTTCCTGGCCTATGTCGCCTCGCCCGAGGTGCAAACGGAGATCAACGGCCCCGACGGGCTGGGCCAGCTGCCGGTGAACGCCAATGCCAGCGTTGCGGATGACGAGTTCAACCAGCAGGGCTTCACCATGCTGAGCGAGAATGCCCAAGGCGGCATCGCGCAGTTCTTCGACCGCGACTTCCCGGCGGAAATGGCGGCGATCGGGATGGAGGGCTTGCAGGAATTCATGGTCTTCCCCGACAACCTCGATGATATCCTTGGCCGCCTGGAACAGGCCCGCCAGCGGATCTACCGTTGACCTGACCAAAGCGGCGCGCGCCCTGCACGGGATGCGGGGCGCGCGCAATACACGTGAGCCGCCCCGCGATACGGGGCCGTCCGCATCCGCGAACCGGGCCGGGGCAGGTTTGCGAATGCGCCATCCACGAGAGGCAAGGGCAAGGGCATGACCATCGTCACCGATACCGGCACCTGGGTTCGGCGCAACCGCATGACGGTGACGCCGCTCCTGTTCCTTCTGCCGGGGATTCTGTTCTTCGTCGTCTACGTCATCAGCCCGATCTTCCAGAGCTTCGGCATCTCGCTTTACGATTGGGACGGGTTGGGCGCAGGGGAGTATATCGGCCTCGACAATTACCGCGAGCTGATGACCGACCGGGCGTTCGAAACCTCGCTGCGGAACAACGTCAAATGGCTGGTGCTTTACCTGCTGGCGATCCCGGCGGGCCTGTTCATCGCGCTCTTTCTCAACCAGACGGTGATGGGCATCCGGCTTTACAAGTCGCTGTTCTTCTTTCCCTTTGTGCTCAGCCAGGTTGTCGTCGGCCTTGTCTTTTCGTGGTTCTTCCTGCCGCGAGAGGGGCTGTTGAACGCCATGCTCGGCCTGTTCGGGCTGGAGCCGGTCAATATCCTTGGCGACCCGCAGCTTGCCACTTACGGCATCATCGTCGCCGGTCTCTGGCCGCAGACGGCGTATTGCATGATCCTTTATCTCACCGGCCTCAACGCAGTGGACCCCGAACAGATCGAGGCCGGGCGGCTGGACGGCGCCAAGGGCTGGCGGATGCTGTGGCACGTGGTGCTGCCGCAGCTCAAGCCCGCCACCTTCATCGCCTTCGTCGTCACCATCATCGGCGCGCTGCGCAGTTTCGACCTCATCTCGATCATGACCAACGGCGGTCCGTTCGGCTCGACCCGGGTGCTCAGTTTCCTGATGTTCGAGAAGGCGCTTGGCGAATACGGGTTCCGCATGGGCTATGGCTCGGCCATCGCGGTGGTGCTGTTCCTGATCATGCTGGTCTTCATCGGCTATTTCCTGTGGCAGATGTGGCGCGACGAACGCGCTGCGCGGCGCTGAGCGAGGAGGCACGAATGTTCCCGACCCCGATCCAGAAACGCTCTCGCGCGGTGCAGATCACCTACCAGAGCTTCCTGCCGCTGGCGCTGATCCTGTGGCTGCTGCCGCTTCTGGCGGTGATGATGTTCTCCATCCGGCCGCTGTCGGATTTTTCCAACGGCAATTACTGGGGTTTGCCCTCGTCGTTCGATCTGTTTTCCAATTACGGTCGGGTGTTCTTCGAAAGCAACATGCCGCGCTACCTGCTCAATTCGCTGATGATCACCCTGCCGACGGTGGTCGGCGCGGTGGCGCTGTCGTGCATGACGGGCTTTGCCCTCGGCATCTACCGGTTCCGGGGCAACCTTCTGATCTTCTTCATGTTCATCGCGGGCAACTTCGTGCCCTTCCAGATCCTGATGGTGCCGGTTCGCGACCTGACGGTGAACATGGGGCTTTACGATACCAAGACCGGGCTGATCCTGTTTCACATCGCCTTCCAGACCGGGTTCTGCACCCTCTTCATGCGCAACTTCATCCGTGCGCTTCCCTATGAGCTGATCGAGGCCGCCCGCGTCGAGGGGGTCGCCGAATGGCGCATCTTCTGGTTCGTGGTCCTGCCGCTGATGAAACCCGCCATCGCAGCGCTGGCGGTGCTGATCTTCACCTTCATCTGGAACGATTACTTCTGGGCCATCGTGCTGACGCAGGGGCCGGGTTCGCAGCCCGTCACCGCCGGCATCACCGCCTTCAACAGCCAGTTCGTCGCGCAATACCACCTGATGAGCGCGGGCAGCATCGTCGCCGCCCTGCCGCCGGTGGCCATGTTCTTCGCCATGCAGCGCCATTTCATCGCAGGGCTGACACTGGGGGCCGTCAAATGACGAAACTCACCTTCATCGGCGCAGGCTCCACCATCTTCATGCGCAACATCGTCGGCGACATGCTGCATTTCGAGGCGTTGCGGGACGCCGAGATCGCGCTGATGGACATCGACACCGCAAGACTGGCGGAGTCAGAGGCGCTCGCCCGCCGCATGATCGCCACCATGGGCACGCGCGCGCGCGTCACCACCCATACCGACCAGCGCCGCGCACTGGAGGGCGCCGATTTTGTCGTCACCGCCTTCCAGATCGGCGGTTATGATCCCTGCACGATCACCGATTTCGAGGTGCCCAAGCACCACGGCCTGCGCCAGACCATCGCCGACACGCTGGGCGTCGGCGGCATCATGCGCGGCCTGCGCACCGTGCCGCATCTGTGGCGCGTGGCCGAGGACATGAGCGCCGTCTGCCCCGACGCGCTGCTGATGCAATACGTCAACCCGATGGCGATCAACACCTGGGCGCTGGCCGAACGGTTCCCGCGGATCCGGCAGGTCGGCCTGTGCCACTCGGTGCAGAATACCGTGCAGGAACTGGCCCATGACCTGGGCCTCGCGCCGTCGGATATCCGCTTCCGTGTCGCCGGCATCAATCACGTCGCCTTCTTCCTGCGGCTTGAGGATGCGACCGGCGCCGCGCTCTACCCGCGCCTGCGCGACGGCTACCGCGCCGGGCGCCTGCCGAAACCGCCGCTCCTGATGCCGCGCTGCCCCAACCGCGTTCGTTACGAGGTAATGGAGCACTTGGGCTATTTCTGCACCGAAAGCAGCGAGCATCTGGCCGAATATGTGCCGTGGTTCATCAAGATGGGTCGTGATGATCTTATAGAAGAGTTTGGTATCCCGCTGGATGAATACCCCAAGCGCTGCGTTGAACAGATTGCCGAATGGAAAACGCAGGCCGCCGATCTCGCCGAACAAGCCACTATCGAGGTTCCCAAGAGCCACGAATTCGCCGCCGAGATGATGAACGCCATCGTCACCGACAGCCCCTTTACCACCTATGGAAACCTGCCAAACCACGGCCAGATCCCGCAATTGCCCACCGGTGCAGCGGTTGAAACGCCCTGCCTTGTCGACAAGAACGGCGTGCAGCCCACAATCGTTGCGGATATCCCGCCGCAGTTGATCGCGCTGATGCGGACGCAGATCAACGTGCAGGAATTGACCGTGCGTGCCCTTCTCGACGCGGACCGCGATCACATCTATCACGCGGCGATGATGGACCCGCACACCGCCGGCGTACTGGACCTGCGCCAGATCCGCGCCCTCGTCGACGATCTGCTGGCCGCTCATGGCGATTGGCTGCCAGACTGGGCGCGGGTGAGCAAGACGGCCTGAAAAAGCGGCCAGACAAGCGGCCGAAAGGAAAGAGGACCATGACCAAGACAAGACGCAGCGCAGCCTGGTATGGCAAGCTGGACAAGGACGGGTTCATCCACCGCAGCTGGATGAAGAACCAGGGCTTTCCCGATCACGCCTTCGACGGGCGCCCGGTGATCGGCATCTGCAACACGTGGTCGGAACTGACGCCGTGCAATTCCGGCCTGCGCGACCTGGCCGAGGGCGTCAAGCGCGGTGTCTGGGAGGCGGGCGGTTTCCCCGTCGAATTCCCGGTGATGAGCCTTGGCGAAACCCAGATGAAACCCACGGCGATGCTGTTTCGCAATCTTCTGGCGATGGACGTGGAGGAATCGATTCGCGCCTACGGGCTGGATGGCGTCGTGCTGCTGGGCGGTTGCGACAAGACCACGCCGGGCCAGTTGATGGGCGCGGCCTCGGTTGACCTGCCGGCCATCGTGGTCAGCTCCGGCCCGATGCTGAACGGCAAGTGGAAAGGCGCCGATATCGGCTCCGGCACCGATGTGTGGAAATTCTCCGAGGCGGTGCGCGCCGGCGACATGAGCTTGCAGGATTTCATGGCCGCCGAATCCGGCATGAGCCGGTCAAAGGGCGTCTGCATGACCATGGGCACCGCCTCCACCATGTCGTCGCTGGTCGAAGCGATGGGTTTGAGCCTGCCGACCAACGCCGCGCTGCCGGCGGTCGACAGCCGCCGCATGGCGCTCGCGCACCTGACCGGCAACCGCATCGTGGAAATGGTCGACGAGGATATCAAACCCTCCGATATCCTCACCCGCGCGGCCTTCGAGAACGCGATCATGGCCAATGCTGCCGTTGGCGGATCGACCAACGCGGTCGTCCACCTTCTGGCCATCGCGGGCCGCGTCGGCGTGGATCTGACGCTGAAGGATATCGAACAGGGCGGCGATATCCCGCTTCTGGTCAACTGCATGCCCTCGGGCAAATACCTGATGGAGGATTTTTGCTACGCCGGCGGCATGCCGGTGGTGCTGCACGAACTGGGCGCGCGGTTGCGCAAGGCGACAACCGTGCTTGGCGGTGACATCTCCGCCTATGCCGACGGCGCCGAATGCTACAACCGAGACGTGATCCGGCCCTTCGACGATCCGCTGAAACCGGCGGCGGGGCTGCGCGTCCTGCGCGGCAACCTCGCCCCCGATGGCGCGATCATCAAGCCCTCCGCCGCGACCGATGTGCTTCTGGAACACGAAGGCACGGCGCATGTGTTCGAGAATATCGAGGACATGAAGGCCAATATCGACCGTGACGACCTGGCCGTAACCCCCGATACGATCCTGGTGCTGAAGGGGTGCGGGCCAAAGGGCTATCCCGGCATGCCTGAGGTCGGCAACATGCCGATCCCGAAGAAACTCGTCCAGCAGGGCGTGCGCGACATGGTCCGCGTTTCCGATGCCCGCATGTCCGGCACCGCCTACGGTACCGTGGTGCTGCATGTCTCGCCCGAGGCGCAGGCCGGTGGCGCGCTGGCGCTGGTGCGGACCGGCGACCGCATTCGCCTCTCTGCTTCCGAGGGCCGATTGGAACTTCTGATCTCCGACGAAGAGCTCGCGACCCGCCGCGCGGCCTGGCAACCCGATCCGCCGCACTACACGCGCGGCTACGCCAAGATGTATGTCGATCACGTGCTACAGGCCGACAAGGGCGCCGATCTCGATTTCCTCACCGGCAAGGACACCCGCCCCGTAACCCGCGAAAGCCACTGATCCGCCGCCCTTCATCCTGGCATAAATACCTCGGAGGCTTTTTTTGGGGGGGAGGGCTGATAGGCGCCGGCGGCAGCGCCCCTCTGACCTTGCTGCCCGACCCGTCCGGCCATCGCGGCGCGCCCCGCCGATGAGCGCAAGCGAAGAGGCGCAGGGGTCGGCGCGCAACGCGCGACGAAACCGTAAATCTCATGCACCGGGCGTGCACGGGAAGAAGGGGACGCCCGGTATACCGCCCCCCGAAACTGGAAGGAAAAAGACGATGACGCATCCCACCTATCCCGATCTTGGCGGTGCCTCCGTCTTCATTACCGGCGGCGGATCCGGCATCGGCGCGGCGCTGACCGAGGGCTTCCTGCGCCAAGGCGCAAGGGTCGCATTCGTGCAACGCTCCGACGCCTCCGAGTTCGTTGCGGACATGGAAGCAAGCACAGGAAATCGCCCGCTTTTCCTGCCCTGCGACATCACCGATGTCGACGCCCTTCAGGGCGCGATCGGCAAGGCGAGCGAGGCCCACGGCCCGGTTACGGTGCTGGTCAACAACGCCGCCAACGACACCCGCCACACGACAGAGGAGGTGACGGAAGCGTTCTGGGACTGGTCGCAGTCGATCAACCTCAAGGCCTATTTCTTTGCCTGTCAGGCGGTCGTCAATCCCATGAAGGAAAAGGCAAAAGGTACGATCATCAACCTGTCCTCGATCTCCTACATGATGGGCAACACCGGCTATCCGGCCTACACCACCGCCAACGGCGGCATCACCGCGATGACGCGCAGCCTGGCGCGTGAATTCGGCCCCTGGCGCATCCGCGTCAACGCTCTCGCCCCGGGCTGGGTTCTGACGCAAAAGCAAAAGGATCTTTGGGTCACGCCGAAAGATCTCGCGGCGCATCTGGACCGCCAGTGCCTGAAGGATACACTGGTGCCCGAGGATATCGTCGGCGGCACCCTCTTCCTTGCCTCCGACGCGTCGAAAATGATGACAGGTCAAGTGATTGTAATAGATGGCGGGGTTGTGGTGACGGGATGACACAGGCAGATTGGATCGCGGTCGACTGGGGCACCTCGCATCTGAGGGCATGGGCCATGGGGCCGGGCGGCGCGGTGCTGGGCAAGGCCGAATCCGCCGATGGCATGGGCGGGCTCAGGCCGGCGGAGTTCGAGCCGGCGCTTCTGCGGCTGGTCGAGTCCTGGCTCGGCACGGGAACGACCCCGGTCATCGCCTGCGGCATGGTCGGTGCGAAACAGGGCTGGGCCGAGGCGCCCTACCGCCCCGTCCCCTGCAAGCCGGGCGCGGCCACGCCGATCGCGCCAAACGTCACGGACCCGCGCATCGCGCTTCACATCCTGCCCGGCATCAGTCAGGACAGCCCCGCCGACGTCATGCGCGGCGAGGAGACGCAAGTCGCGGGAATCCTTTATGAAACCCCCCAGTTCGTCGGTATTGCCTGCCTGCCCGGCACGCATACCAAGTGGGTCCATGTCTCGGCCGAGGAAATCGTCAGCTTCCGCACCGCAATGACCGGGGAGTTGTTCGGCCTGCTCTCGGATCACTCCGTCCTGCGCCATTCGGTCGGTGGCGATGATCTCGACGGGGACGCGTTCGATGTGGGCGTTGACGAAAGCCTCTCGCGCCCGGAACGGCTGGCGCAGGCCCTCTTCACCATCCGTGCCGAGGGATTGCTGCACGGTCAGACCGCTGCCGCTGCGCGCGGGCGCCTCTCTGGCCTTCTGATCGGTGCGGAACTGGCCGCCACGCGACCCTATTGGCTGGGCCAGCAGGTGTTGATCGGTGGCGCGCCAGCACTTGCCGCGCTCTACGCGCGCGCGCTTCAGACCCAAGGGGTTCGCTGCGTGACGCGTGATGCGACCGCACTGACCCTTGCCGGTCTCGCGCTCACCCATGCCAAGCTGACGGAGGTCTCATGAGCCGCCCCCTTATCGCCATCCTGCGCGGCATCACGCCCGCCGAGGCCGAACCGATCACCGCTGCGCTTATCGCCGCCGGGATCACCCGGATCGAGGTGCCGTTGAATTCCCCCGATCCGTTTGACAGCATCGCCCGCATGGCGCGCCGCTTCGGCGCGGATGCGCTCATCGGCGCGGGAACGGTGCTGACGCCAAGCGACGTCGGCCGCGTCGCAGAGGTTGGCGGCAAGCTGGTCGTTTCCCCCAACATGGATGCCGAGGTGATCGCGAAAACCAGGCGTCTGGGATTGGAGAGCTTTCCCGGCGTGATGACCCCCACCGAATGTTTCGCTGCGCTGCGGGCCGGGGCCGACGGGCTGAAGATCTTTCCCGCCAGTCTGATCGGCCCCGCCGGTGTCAAGGCGATCCGCGCGGTGCTGCCGCCGGAAACGCAGGTCTTCGCGGTCGGCGGGGCCGGGCCCGCGAATTTTGCCGAGTGGTGGCAGGCGGGCGTCAACGGCTTCGGCATCGGCACTGCGCTTTACACCCCGGGTCTCCCGGCCGAGGAGATCGGCAGCCGCGCGACAGCGCTGGTTGCCGCATTCGACGAGGCCACGGCATGACGGCAAGCGTCTTCGATCCGCGCCCCTGCGAGCTTGGCGAAGGGCCGCTCTGGCACCCTGCGCGCGGGCAGCTTTTCTGGTTCGATATCCTTGGCAAGCGCCTTCTGACCGAGGGGCAGGACCGGGTCTTCAACCGTCATGTGTCCGCTGCCGGTTGGGTGGGGCAGGGGACGCTCTTGATTGCCACGGAAACGGACCTGATGCGCTTGGACCTCGACACCGGCGCGCAGGACAGCGTCGCGCCGGTGGAGGCCGACAATCCGTTGACACGCTCCAACGATGGCCGCGCCGATCCGTGGGGCGGGTTCTGGATCGGCACCATGGGCAAACGGGCGGAGCCGGGCGCCGGCGCGATCTATCGCTACTACCGGGGCGAGGTTCGGCGGCTTTTCGGGCAGATCACCATCCCCAACGCGATCTGCTTCCTGCCGGATGGCGGCCATGCCCATTTCGCCGATACCGCGCGCGGTATCGTCTGGCGGCAGCCGCTGTCGGACACGGACGGCTGGCCGGTGGGGGAGCCCGAGATTTACCTTGACCACGGGGAGGACGGCCCTCATCCCGATGGCGCGGTCGTCGATGCGGATGGCAATTTCTGGTGCGCCGAGTGGGGGTCGTCGCGAGTGCGCTGCTACGATCCGGGTGGCCGCGTCCTGCAAGAGGTGAGGCTCCCCGTCTCGCAGCCGTCTTGCCCCGCGTTCGGCGGCCCGGACCTGCGCGATCTCTACATCACCACGGCGCGCGAACACCTGTCGGCGGCGGCGCTTGCGGCAGAACCGCTTGCCGGTCAGGTCTTCATTGCCGAGGGCATGGCGCAAGGCCAAGCCGAACACGAGGTCATCCTGTGAAACGCACGCTTGGCACCTGTTACTACCCCGAACACTGGCCCGAATCCGAATGGCAGCGGGATGCTGCCCGCATGGCCGGGATCGGCCTGACATGGGTGCGGATCGGCGAATTCGCGTGGTCGCGGCTGGAACCCCGCCCCGGCGATCTGCGCTTTGACTGGCTCGACCGGGCGATCGGGGTTCTGGGTGCGGTGGGGCTCAAGGTGGTGCTTGGCACGCCCACGGCAACGCCGCCGCGCTGGATGCTCGACAGGCACCCCGACATGCTGGCCATGGATGCCGAGGGACGTCCGCGCGGCTTCGGCTCGCGCCGGCACTATTGTTTCAGCCACGACGGCTACCGCGCCGAAAGCGCCCGGATCACCCGCCTGCTGGCCGAGCGCTACGGGGCGAACAATCATGTGGCGGCGTGGCAGACGGATAACGAATATGGCTGCCACGACACGGTAATCTCCTATTCCGACGCCGCGCGCACGGCCTTCCGAGCGTGGTGCGCGGATCGCTACGACAGCATCGAGGCACTGAACGCGGCGTGGGGCAACGTCTTCTGGTCGATGGACTATGGCAGCTTCGACGAGATCGGCCTGCCCAACCTGACGGTGACGGAGCCGAACCCGGCCCACGCGCTTGCCTTCCGCCGCTTCAGCTCCGACCAGGTGGCGCGGTTCAACGCGGTGCAGGTGGAGATCATCCGCGAACACTCCGACGCGCCGATATCGCACAACTACATGGGGCGCGAAGTGGCGTTCGATCATTACGCGACCGGCCGCCAGATGGAGATCGCGACATGGGACAGCTACCCGCTCGGTTTCCTGGAAGATCGGCTGGAGGATGACGCCACCCACAAGCGCCGCTACGCCCGGCAGGGCGACCCGGATTTACAGGCCTTCCACCATGACCTTTACCGGGCGGTTGGACGTCGCCCCGGAGGGACGCAAGACGCGCCCGCGCGTTGGTGGGTGATGGAACAGCAGCCCGGCCCGGTGAACTGGGCGCCCTGCAACCCCGCGCCCCTTCCGGGGATGGCTCGGCTCTGGGCGTGGGAGGCGTTCGCGCATGGGGCTGAGGCGGTGTGCTATTTCCGCTGGCGGCAGGTGCCTTTCGCGCAGGAACAGATGCATGCCGGGATGCTGCGCCCCGACAGCGCGCCGGCTCGCGCTTATCACGAGGCGGCGCAGGTCGCGCAGGAACTGGTCTCGCTGCCGGATGTAGAAGCGGGCCAAGCCCCCGTCGGGCTGGTTTTCGATTATGCCGCGGCTTGGGCATGGCAGGTGCAGCCGCAAGGGCAGGGGCAGGATTACTTCCGTCTGGTGTTCGAGACCTACCGCGCCCTGCGCAAGCTCGGCCAGTCGGTCGATATCCTGCCGCCCGATACCGGCGATCTGTCGGGATACCGGCTGGTGCTGGCGCCCGGCGCGGTGACGCTTTCAGACCCGTTCAAGGCGGCCATCGCGGCGCATGACCGGCAGGTAATCCTTGGTCCGCGCACCAATGCCAAGACCGCCGAGATGCATATCCCCGTGCCGCTGCCGCCTGCGATCCCCGGTCTCGACGTGACGGTGGCGCGGGTTCAGTCGCTGCGCGCCGACATGGCGGTGCCGGTCGCAGGCGGCGGGCATGTGACGCTCTGGCTGGAAGATCTGGAAGGGACCGCGGAGGTTGTCCTTGCGACGGCCGAGGACAGCCAGCCGGTGGCGATGCGGTCGGGGTCCATCACCTATCTCGGGGGGTGGCTGGACGAGGCGGCGCTTGGCCGGTTCCTGACGGATGCCGTGCAACAGGCGGGGCTGACCCCGACACCGATGCCCGGCGGGCTGCGCCGAAGGCAGGCCGGTGCGAAGGAGTTCCTGATCAACTACGACCCCGACCCGCAGCAGTGGAACGGCATCACCGTGCCCGCCGCCGGTGTCGTCTGGCGCGCGAGGTCGTCGCATGACAGGGGATAACCACAGGGGATAACCACAGAGGATAACCACAGGGGATAACCACAGGGGATAATCAATGGCCGCCTGGCCCCCTTGGCGGCTGCCGGCGGTGGGTCGATCATTCATCCTGACCGCGCGTTGCGCCCCCGGCTCTGGCACTTGTCCGGTATCCGATGCCCGGACACAATCTTACCGTTCCTGTTCATGGGCATAGCGCATCTGCGCGATTTCCTCGTTCTTGGCGATCTTGTGTTGCAGGGAAAGTGCCTCCTCGACGAAGGTCAGATGAGTCGTGACCGCCGAGCGCGCGGCCTGCGGATCGCGGGCCTGAATGGCGTCGTTCATCGCGCGGTGATGCTCCAGCAGGATATCGCGGGTGTTGCGCTGCTTGAACATGATCTGCCGGTTGAAGAATACGCCCTCTTTGAGCAGGTCGAACATCGAGCGCATCATGTGCAGCATGATCACGTTGTGGCTGGCCTCGATGATGGCGAGGTGAAATTGTGCGTCAAGCTCGGCCTCGGCTTCCGGGTTGCGCTTGGAATGGGCGGTTTCCATCTTGTGAAACAGGGCGTCGATGATCTTGAGGTCGGTCTCGGTGCCGGCCTCGGCGGCGCGGGCGGCGGCAACGCCTTCCAGATCCCGGCGAAACGCGAGGTAGTCGCAGACCGCCTCCTCGTGCGCGGCGAATAGCCGGATCAGCGCCGGGGAAAAGGCGCTGCCGAGCACGTCGGCCACGTAGATCCCCGCCCCGGCGCGGGTCGCCAGCAATCCCCGGTCCTGCAATTCGGCGACTGCCTCGCGCAGGCTTGGCCGCGATACGCCGAGCCGTTCCGACAATTCGCGTTCGGATGGCAGCCGTTCGCCGGGGCGCAGGATACCGCGCAGGATCAACTGCTCGATCTGGCGCACGACGGTTCGTGACAGCTTCTCGGCATCTATGCGTTGGAACGGCATGGCTGAACCTCCCTCTGATTGGTCAGGTTAAGTGACCAGATCGAGGGAAGTCCAGTAAAACGCGCCTTACCGGCTGGTGGGCCGGATGATGATCTCCACCCGGCGGTTCTGCTGACGGCCTTCGGGGGTGAGGTTGGTGGCCACCGGCTCAGCCTCGCCGCGCCCGAAACTGCGCACACGCGAAGGCGCAACGCCTTGTTCCAGCAAGACGCCGGCGACGGCGGTGGCGCGGCGCGCCGACAGATCCTGGTTGTATTCGGCGGAGCCGGTGTTGTCGGTATGGCCGATCACGTCGATGGTCGAGTTCGGGTAGCGTTGCACATTGCGCGCAAGCGCGCGCAGGTCGGATTGCAGGCTGGCCCGAATCGCGGCGCTGTCGGTGTCGAACAGGATGCCCTGCGGCATGGTCACCAGAAGCTGATCGCCCTGGTTGTCGATGACGATGTTTTCATTGGCCATCTCGTTACGCAGATCGGTGGCCTGCTGGTCCAGCGAATAGCCGATCGCGCCGCCCACGGCTGCCCCCGCCGCCGCGCCAAGCAGCGCGTTGCGGCCTTGATTGTCATTGTCGGCATTGGCGCCGAGGAACGCCCCGAGCATGCCGCCGATGACTGCGCCGTCGCGGGTGCGGTTCTGGTTCGGGTCCTGTGTGTAGGCCGGTTCGCAGGCGGCAAGACCGAGGGTCGATACAAGGCCGAGCGAGATCAGACGGGTGCGGGTGTTCATGTGGCTGCCTTTCCCAATGCATTGCGGCCCTGTCTGGCGCGGGCCGCTTCGCCGCGCACCCTAGCAGTCTTCGCGCCTACGGGCAGCGGAAAAATGCCGCGCGGCGAAATTCTGCCGGTCAGGCGGGGGCGCCGGCCTCTTCCTTCGCGGCTTCAAAGGCCAGCATGGCGCGCTTGACCGGCAGGCCCCAATGGTAGCCGCCGAGTCCACCCGACTTGCGCAGCGCCCGGTGGCAGGGGATCAGCCAGCTGACGGGGTTGCGCCCGACGGCGGTCCCGACGGCGCGCACCGCCTTGGGCTTGCCGATGGCGCCGGCGATTTCGGAATAGGTGGTGACATGGCCCGAGGGGATGTGCAACAGCGCCTCCCACACCTTGATCTGGAACGGTGCGCCGATGAGGTGCAGCTTCGCCGCGCCGCCGGTCGCGAAGGCCGCTTCGACCCACGGCGCAAGCGCGGCGGGGTCTTCACGAAACTGCGCGTCCGGCCAGCGGGCGCGCATGTCCTGCATCGCGGCCTCCGGTCCGGTCTCGGCGGCGAAAGCCATGCCGCAGATGCCCTTCTCGGTGCCCATGACGAGGGCCGGGCCGAACGGGCTGTCCGTCCACCCCCATGCTATGTCCAGCCCCGCGCCGCCCTTGGCGTAGTCGCCGGGGCTCATCGCCTCCCATGTCACGAACAGGTCGTGCAAACGGCCCGCGCCCGACAGCCCGACCTCGGTCGCCGTGGCCAGCGTCGTGAACCGCTCGCGCAGCAGGCGGCGGGCGTGGTCGAGGGCGAGGTATTGCTGGTAGCGCTTGGGGCTGACGCCGACCCAGCGGGAAAACACCCGTTGCAGGTGCGCGGGGCTCATGCCGAGGGCGGCGGCGAGGTCGTCGAGCGAGGCGCCGGGGGCGGGAGCCGCGTCAATCACGTCGAGCGCGCGGCGGATGACGTGGTAATGGTAGGTGGTGTCTGGCGTGTCGGTCATGGGCGTCTCTCCTGCCCCGACAGGTCTAGCGGCCCCAAGGCCGCGCCGCGACCCGGAACTTGCGCCTTTGCGGCCTCTTGCCAGTCGTGCCCTGTCGGGCCATACCGCGCGCCATGGCCAAGCAACTGTCCTATTGCGTGCTCAAGCAGATCTTCACCCGGTTCCACGCCGCGGAGCCGGAGCCGAAGGGCGAGTTGCACCACACCAACGCCTACACGCTGCTGGTGGCGGTGGCGCTGTCGGCGCAGGCGACCGATGTGGGGGTAAACATGGCGACGGCGACTCTGTTCAAGGTCGCGGATACGCCGCAGAAGATGCTCGACCTCGGCGAAGAGGCGCTGATCGAGCATATCAAGACCATCGGCCTTTACCGCAACAAGGCCCGCAACGTCATGAAAATGGCGAAGATCCTGATCGAGGACTATAGCGGCGAGGTGCCATCGAGCCGCGCGGCGCTGCAATCGCTGCCCGGCGTCGGCCGCAAGACGGCGAATGTGGTGCTCAACATGTGGTGGCATCACCCGGCACAAGCGGTGGACACGCATATTTTCCGCGTCGGCAACCGGTCAGGGATTTGCCCCGGCAAGGATGTGAACGCGGTGGAGCGCGCCATCGAGGACAACGTGCCGGTGGAGTTCCAGCAGCACGCGCATCACTGGCTGATCCTGCATGGCCGCTACAAATGCAAGGCGCGCAAGCCCGGCTGCGCGACCTGTCTCATTAACGATCTCTGCGCCTACGAGGAAAAGACAACATGACGAAAAGATATGACGTGGTCGGCATCGGGAACGCGATTGTCGATGTGATCTCGCACGGCGATGACGGGTTTCTGGACCATATGGGCATCACCAAGGGTATCATGCAACTGGTGGAGCGCGAGCGGGCCGAACTGCTTTATGCCGCAATGCCGGACCGGTTCCAGGCGCCCGGCGGCTCGGTCGGCAACACGCTCGCGGGGATCGGCACGCTGGGGCTGTCCACGGCCTTCGTGGGGCGGGTGAAGGACGACGCGCTTGGCCGCTTCTACGCGGAACAGATGGTCGAGGAAGGCACCGCGTTCCCCAACCCGCCGGTGCCAGACGACCCGCAGCCGACCTCGCGCTCGATGATCTTCGTCAGCCCGGATGGGGAGCGGTCGATGAACACCTATCTCGGCGCGGGGGCGGAGTTTTCCTCCGACGACGTGGACCCGGAGGTGATGGAAAACGCGCGCTACCTGTTTCTTGAGGGCTACCTTTTCGACAAGGACAAGGGCAAGTCGGCGTTCCGCGCCGCCGCCGCCGGTTGCCGCCATGCGGGCGGTCAGGCCGGGCTGACCCTGTCCGATCCGTTCTGCGTCGACCGGCACCGCGAAAGCTTCAAGACGTTGATCGAGGACGAGATGGATTTCGTCATCGGCAATGAAGAAGAGTGGCTGTCGCTTTACGAAACCCGCGACCTTGCGACCGCCCTGCAAGAGGCGGCGATGGTTTGCCCGCTGGTGATCTGCACCAGGTCGGGCCAGCCGGTGGTGATCCGCGCCGATGATCAGGAAATCCACGTGCCGGTGACCGAGGTGACACCCGTTGACGCCACCGGCGCCGGTGACCAGTTTGCCGCCGGGTTTATCTACGGGCTGGCGACCGGGCGGGATCTGGAAACATGCGGGCGCATGGGGGTCGCGGCGGCGGCCGAGGTGATCGGCCATATCGGGCCGCGCCCGAAGCGGCCGCTGAGTGTGGTCTTTACCGAGGCTGGCCTGCGGTAAGCAGGCCGGTCAGGTGCGGGCGTCGACGATCTCGAATCCGTGGGTGATCTCTGCGGTCCTGGCCATCATGGCCGAAGCGGAGCAGTATTTTTCGACCGACAACTGAATTGCCCGCTCCACCTTGGCGGCGCTGACACCGCGCCCCTTGACGATGAACTGCATGTGGATCCGGGTGAAGACGGCGGGCGTGTCCTCGGCGCGTGTCGCGTCAAGCTCCACCACCACGTCCTCGACCGGCTCGCGCGCCTTTTCGAGAATCGAGACCACGTCATAGGCCGAACAGCTGCCCGTTCCGATCAGCACAAGCTCCATCGGGCTGGGTCCGGGCGTGCTGCCATCCTCGTCCCTCGTGCCAAAGACGAATTTGTGCCCGCTGCCGGACTGGCCGATGAAGGTGCGGGCCTCGGCCCATTTCACGCGCGCTTTCATGGCGATCTCCTGTGCATGTGTCAAAGCCTGATAGCGCGGCGGCGCGCGCTCTTACAGGGTCAATCGCCGAGTTTCGCGTGCACCTCGTCTAGGTCGATCTCGCCCACCGGCATCTTGTTGCCGGGGTTCTCGAAATCGTATTTGAAAAGCTGGAAGTCGCGCTTGTACATCTCGTAGACCAGATGCATCGACAGGTCGTCGAAATAGTCTTCGACCGGGTGCAGGCGCTTGGGCCCGTGGCCCTCGGACTCGTTGAAGCGCGGCACCTTGGTCAGGTCCACCGGATGCGCCACCTCGATCCTGTCGAGCACGCTCTGCATGCCGTCATTGAACCGCTCGGTCCAGAAAATGTTGTCGTAGCGCCCGCCATTGACGATGAAGGTGGAGACATGGCCCGAAATCGCCGACCAGTGGATGTCCGGGTCCATCGGGCGGCGCCAGCGGATCGTGTCGCGGGCAAACAGCAGGAAGCGGCGGAAGCTGGCGATCTGGTTAAAGTCCTGCTTGCCGTCGTCGCCGCCGACCTCGATGCCGTATTTCTGGATCAACAGCGGCACAAGGTTGCCGCGGTAACGCTTGCCGTTGCGCTGGATGCCGCAGATCTTGTCAAAGAAGCTCGACAGGATGCGGGTGTAGGGGTTGCGCACGCAGGTGAAGGCATAGCTTTTGTGATCGCGCACATTGGCCTCGATCACCGGTTGCGACGCCTCTCGCGCCCATTTGTGCAGGCCCTGCGTGGCGTCATGGATGTCGCCGTCGAAGAATGTGCCGTGGTCCGAATAATGCATGATCTGCCCGATGGTCGAGCAGGCGCATTTCGGCACCACCCGGTAAAGCACGCTCTCGCTTTCCGTCATCCACGTTCCAGGGAACCCCATACTGCCTGACCTCCGGTTTTTTCGTCAGATGCATGGATTGATCCGACTTTTTTGAGACTCTAGTCTGTCTTAATCTGTCATTAGTCAGTAATGGCACAACAATAAGGAAAGTTTGAGGCTCCTGTTTCGCTTATGGCAAAAATTGCCTTCATCTTGTTGTGCCACAGGGATCCCGAGGCGATCATTCTTCAGGCGCGTCGCCTGACGGCTGCCGGAGATTGTATCGCAATCCATTTCGATGCCCGCGCCGGCAACGAGGGCTTTGCCCGCATCCGAAGTGCCTTGGCCGACAACCCGAACGTAGCCTTCGCCATGAAGCGCATCAAGTGCGGTTGGGGCGAATGGAGCCTTGTCGAGGCGACCTTGCAAGCGGTCAAGGCGGCGGTCGCGGCGTTCCCGGACGCGACGCATTTCTACATGCTGTCGGGCGACTGCAACTCGATCAAGTCCGCCGCCTATGCGCACGATTTCCTCGACAGCCGCGACTGCGACTATATCGAGAGCTTCGATTTCTTTACCTCCGGCTGGATCAAGACCGGGATGCGCGGCGAGCGGCTGATTTACCGGCACCTCGTGAACGAGCGCAAGCACAAGCGGCTGTTCTACTGGCTTATGGATCTGCAAAAGCGCCTGCGGCTGGAACGCGCCATCCCCGACGACCTGCAAATCATGATCGGCAGCCAGTGGTGGTGCCTGCGCCGCGCCACGATCGAGAAGGTGCTGGCCTTCTGCCGCGACCGGCCCGACGTGGTGCGCTTTTTCCGCACGACGTGGATTCCCGATGAAACGTTCTTCCAGACCCTCGTGCGCCACCTCGTGCCGGAACGGGAGATCGAGACACGGACGCTGACCTTCCTGATGTTCACCGATTACGGGATGCCGGTGACGTTCTACAATGACCATTTCGACCTGCTGCTCAGCCAGGATTTCCTGTTCGCCCGCAAGATCAGCCCCGACTCGACCGAGCTCAAGGAACGGCTGGGCGCGCTCTGGGCGTCGGACCGGCGCGATTTCGTCATTTCGGACGAGGGCAAGAAGCTGCACCAGTTCCTGACCGCGCGCGGCCGGATCGGCCGCCGCTTCGCGCCGCGCTTCTGGGAAAGCGAGAGCACGCTGGGCCAGGACCGCGAGCTTCTGATGCTGGTGTGCAAGAAATGGCACGTCGCCAAGCGGCTGTTGTCCACCGCGCGCCGCGTGACGCAGACCCGCGGGATCGAATACATGTTCGACGAGGCCAGCTGCGATATCCCTTATCTGGGAGGGCTGGAACGGACGCTGGAAAAGCGCAACCGCCACAGGCGTGCGGTGGTGCGGCTGCTGTTCGACTGTTACGGGGTGGATCGGCTGATGATCTGCCTCGATCCCGACAACGTGGATCTGATGCGCGATTTCATGTCGGATCGGTCCAGCAACCGGATTCTCGAAATCCAGTGCAATTTCGACGACGATTACCTGATCGGCCATGCCCACCGGGTCGGTCTCGCGCGCGACGAAACGCCGCCCGAGGTGCTCGATCAATTGCTGCCCACGCTGCGCCACGAATTCGAATATGCGGGCATACGCATCCGTGAGGCCGGGTTCGAGCGGCACTACCGCATCCATCAGGTCCGCAGCCGCGAGGAAAACGCCGCCGTTCTGGCGGAGTTCTTCAATCTCGACATGGACGCGGCGCTCGAAATCGCCGATACCCCCCATCTCTTTGCCGGATAAGGAGCGCCCGCATGGCTTACGTTTACGACGATCAGAACATCTTCGCGCGGATCCTGCGCGGCGAGATCCCAAACGACACGGTGCTGGACACCGCTCATACGCTCGCCTTCAACGACATCGCCCCGCAAGCCCCGCATCATGTGCTGGTGATCCCGAAAGGCCGCTACGTGACCTTTGATCACTTCGCGTCCGAGGCATCCGAGACCGAGATTGTCGATTTTACCCGCAGCGTGGGCCGGATCTGCGCCGAGCTCGGCATCGCGCCGGGGCAGGGCGGGGAAGGCTACCGTCTGATTTCCAACGCGGGCGAGGCCGGTGTGCAGGAGGTTCCGCACTATCACATGCATATCCTCACTGGCCGCCCGCTTGGCCGGATGCTGAAGAAAGCCGATTGATCGCAGACCTCTTCAAGCCCGGTGCGGGCTTTCATCGGCTTGTTGCCGTCTGTCGCTGCCCCGGTGCGCGGATCGGCCTTGCCGGGGGCGGGCCGATTTGCCATACATCATCACGTTGACCCCCCCGGATTGATGCCAAGGACTGCAAGCCATGACCATCGAAGCCCCTGAAACGGAAGTCGTGACCAGCTGGCGCGTAAGCTGCGACGGCGGCGCCGGCGCGCTTGGCCATCCGCGCGTCTGGCTGACCATCGACCGGGTCACCGGAGAGGTCGAATGCGGCTATTGCGACAAGAAGTTCATCCACGCCTCTTTCGTGGACACGGCGCAGGGCTGACTTCCGCCGGAACCGGTTGCTGACGCATCGTCAGCCTTTTGCGATACATCGCGCGCGGCTAAGCTTTGCCTATGGCGCAATCGACAGTCCCAATGCCACTGCCCCACGCCGGTCGGCCCTACAGTCGGGCGGAGCTGGTTTCCGATGCCATTGTGCACATCGCGGCGCTTGCGCTCGCCATCGGCGCGGTGCCGGTGCTGATCACGCTGACGGCGCTGTGGGAGGACGGGGTGCTGGGCACGCTGGGCGTGTCGATCTACGGCGCGACGCTGATTGCCATGCTCTCCGCCTCGCTGGCCTATAACCACCTGCCGCGCGATGACTGGCGCGACCGGCTCTTGCGCTTCGATCAATCGGCCATCTACATGAAGATCGCGGGCACCTACACGCCCTTCGCGCTGCTGTCGGGCGCGGGGCAGGGGATTCTCGCGGTGATCTGGGCGGTGGCGGTGCTGGCCTCGGCGGCAAGCTTTCTGGTGCAGCGCCGCCCGACATGGGCCGGCGTGGCGATCTGCCTTGCCATGGGCTGGGCGGTGCTGATCGGCGGGCGCGACCTGATCGCGGTGCTGTCGATGCCGGTGCTGGTGCTGATGATCGTGGGCGGCGCGCTCTATTCCATCGGCACGATATTCCTGCTGTTCCCCCGGATGCGCTTTCACAACACGATCTGGCACGGCTTCGTCGTTGCCGCCACCACCGTCTTTTTCGTGGCGATCTTCCTGCACGCCGCGCAAGCCGCCTGACCCTCGCCAAAGGCTGGCGTCCGCGCTAAAGAGGCGGCAACGCAAGCGAACGGGGACTGCACATGGCATTCGGCAAAGGGCATCACCTGCATCTGGTCGACGGCTCGGGCTACATCTTCCGCGCCTACCACGCGCTGCCGCCGCTCACGCGCAAATCCGACGGGCTGCCCATCGGGGCGGTCGCGGGCTTTTGCAACATGATGTTCAAGCAGATCGAGGCCAACGAGGGCCCCGATGCGCCGACCCATGTGGCGGTGATCTTCGACCATTCCGGCAAGACCTTCCGCAACGACCTTTACGACAAGTACAAGGCCAACCGCCCGCCTGCGCCCGAAGACCTCGTGCCGCAATTTCCGCTGACCCGCGACGCCACCCGCGCCTTCAACATCGCTTGTGTCGAGGTCGAGAATTACGAGGCTGACGACATCATCGCCACGCTGGCCCGGCAGGCGCGCGAGGCTGGCGGGCGGGTTACGATCATCAGTTCCGACAAGGACCTGATGCAGCTTGTCGGCGGCGGGGTCGAGATGCTCGACGCGATGAAAAACCTCCGCATCGACCGCGACGGGGTGGAGGCCAAGTTCGGCGTCGGCCCGGACCGCGTCGTGGACGTGCAGGCGCTTGCCGGTGACAGCGTCGACAACGTGCCGGGCGCGCCGGGGATCGGGGTCAAGACGGCGGCGCTTCTGATCAACGAATACGGCGATCTGGATACGCTGCTGGACCGGGCCGACACGATCAGACAGCCCAAGCGCCGCCAGACGCTGATCGAGCATGCCGACCAGATCCGCCTGTCGAAACAGCTCGTGCAACTCGACGATCATGCGCCGCTGGAGGTGACTCTCGACGATCTCGACCTGCGCGCACCGGAACCCGAGGCGCTGCTCGATTTCCTCGCGCAGATGGAGTTTCGCACCCTCAGCAAGCGGATCGCAACGCATCTTGGCGTCGCGGCGCCGGAGATCCCGGAGCCGGCGGCGGTCCCGGCTGATGACGGCGCCGCGCCGCCGGAAATGGTGCCCTTCGATGCCGCAGGTTACACCTGCGTGCGCGACGCGACAACGCTGGCCGAGTGGATCGCGACGGCCCATGCGCGCGGCTACGTGGCGGTGGACACCGAAACCACCAGCCTCGACGAGATGACGGCCGCGCTTGTGGGCATCAGCCTGTCGGTGGAACCGGGGCAGGCCTGCTACGTGCCGGTTGGGCACAAGGACGGTGAGGACGACCTCTTCGGCGGGGCGGACCTCGCCGAAGGGCAGATGCGACTCGACGAGGCGCTCGCCCTGCTGAAACCTATGCTGGAGGATGCAAGCGTCCTCAAGATCGGGCAGAACATGAAATACGACGCCAAGATCTTCGCGGCGCACGGCATCGAGGTGGCGCCGATCGACGATACCATGCTGATGTCCTACGCGTTGCATGCGGGCCTGCACGGGCATGGCATGGATGCGCTCTCGGATCGTTACCTCAACCACGTCCCCATCCCGATCAAGTCCTTGTTGGGCAGTGGGAAATCCGCGATCACCTTCGACAAGGTGAAGATCGCAGAGGCGGTGAAATACGCCGCCGAGGATGCCGATATCACCCTGCGCCTGTGGCAGGCGTTCAAGCCGCGGCTGCACCGCGAGCGGGTCACCACCGTCTACGAGACGCTGGAACGCCCACTGGTTCCGGTGCTGGCACGGATGGAACGCCACGGGGTCAAGGTAGACCGCGAGACGCTGAGACGGATGTCGGCCGCCTTCGCACAGAAGATGGCCGGGCTGGAAGCGGACATCCACGCGCTTGCCGGGCGGTCATTCAACGTCGGAAGCCCCAAGCAACTGGGCGAGATCCTGTTTGACGAGATGGGGCTGGAGGGCGGCAAGAAAGGCAAGACCGGCGCCTATGCGACCGGCGCCGACGTGCTGGAGGACCTCGCCGCCGAGGGCCATGACCTGCCGGCGCGGGTGCTCGACTGGCGGCAAGTGTCGAAGCTGAAATCGACCTACACCGACGCGCTTCAGGAACATATCAACGCCGAGACCGGGCGCGTGCATACCTCCTACCTGCAGACCGGGGCCAACACGGGGCGGCTGGCCTCATCGGATCCGAACCTGCAAAACATCCCCGTGCGCAGCGAGGAAGGCCGCCGCATCCGGGAGGCGTTCGTGGCCGAACCCGGGCGCGTTCTGGTCAGTCTCGATTATTCCCAGATCGAACTGCGCATCCTCGCGCATATCGCCGATATCGAACAGCTCAAGCAGGCCTTCCGCGACGGGCAGGACATCCACGCGGCGACGGCGTCGGAGATGTTCAATGTCCCCTTGGACGAGATGACGCCGGCGGTGCGGCGGCAGGCCAAGGCGATCAATTTCGGGGTGATCTACGGCATTTCCGCCTTCGGCCTCGCACGCAACCTGCGCATTCCGCGCGAGGCGGCCAAGGGCTTCATAGACCGCTATTTCGAGCGTTTTCCAGGCATCCGTGACTACATGGACGAGACAAAGGAATACGCGAAATCAAAGGGGTATGTCAAAACGCTCTTCGGTCGAAAAATCCACACCCCCGAGATCAACGCGAAAGGTCCGCACGCCAGTTTCGCCTATCGGGCGGCGATCAATGCGCCGATCCAGGGGACGGCGGCGGACGTGATCCGGCGCGCCATGATCCGCATGGATGCCGCGATTGCCGACCTGCCCGCCAGGATGCTGTTGCAGGTGCATGACGAGCTGATCTTCGAGGTTGCCGAGGATTCCGTCGATGCCCTTGTCGGCAAGGCCCGCGAGGTGATGGAGGGGGCGGCGGAACCGGCCGTGAAACTGGCCGTGCCGCTCATCGTCGATGCCGGCCATGGGGCGAACTGGGCCGAGGCGCATTGAGCCGAAAGAGACCGCCCCCGTACATCGGGCGTACACCCCCCATGCACCACCCGTGCAGACGAAAGCCGGCTTTGCCGCGCGCCGACCCGCCCCTTCTTCTTGGTCCAAATACTCCGGGGGAGTCGCAGGCGCGTGGGCAGCGCCCCCTCCACCCCCACCATCCCGCGCAGGCCGGGGGACGTCGCGCCGCGCCGATGAGCGTCCGCGAAGAGGCGCGGATCGGCGCGCGTGAGCGCGGCGAGGCTAGCGCCGCCCCTCGCGCAGCCAGGCGGCCAGCATCAGCCCCGCCGCGATCGCCAGGAACAGCCAGCCAGAGACCAGCGGCACCACCCGCACATCCACTGTCAGGTAGGCGTTGCGCGGGGTCAGACCGATCCAGTCGCGCCCCGCTGCGTTGCGCCCTTCGGGCACGCTGCGCAGGTCCGGCGGGCCGTCTTCCAGCCGCACGATGCCGCCGCGCCGCACCGCGACCGGCGGCTCCAGCGGCGCGCCGCTGGCCAGCGTTTCGGTAAACTCGCGCGGCGCCGCCGGACCAAGCGCGATCACCGCCTCCTGGTTGCCTTCGCGCAGGCGGTAGAGTCCGATCTCCGGTGCAGTGAAGTCTGCCGTGAAGCGCCCCGGCGCGGTTTCTTGCAACGTCACGTCACGCTCGGTTCCGTCGGGGTAGGTGACGGTCACGGACCCGACGGTTTCGGACAGGCTTTGCCGCGTCACGACGACGGTCTGACCGTCCGCCTCGGCGCGCAGCGCCTCTTCCTCCAGTTCCGGTTCGCCCATCATCCAGTGCGCAAGACGGCGCAGCAATTCCAGTTGCGGCCCGCCGCCCTCAAAGCCGCGATCCCACAGCCAGGCGTGATCGGAGGCCAGCATCGCCACCCGCCCCTCGCCGACCCGGTCGAGGATCAGCAGCGGGCGGCCCCCGGTGCCGGTCATCACCGTCTGGCCGGCATCCTCGGTCAGCTCGATCTGGCGCAGCCAGCGGCCCCACGGCGCTTCGCTGTCCGGGGGCGCAGTGTGTTCGCCGGCCAGCCCCTGCGTCACCGGGTGGCGCGCGCCGAGTTCGGACACCTCGGGCAGGTAGGGGGTTTCCAGCACCTGCGCCGTAGGTCGGCCCGGCAGGATCGCCTCCAGCGGGGTGCGGTAGAGCGACGCGGCAGAGGCGTATTCCGGCCCCGCCGCCATCAAGAGCGCGCCGCCGTTTTCCACGTATTGGCGCACGTTGTCGAGATAGACCATCGGAAGGATCCCGCGCCGTTCGTAGCGGTCGAAGATCACAAGGTCGAACTCGTCGATCGTCTCAAGGAACAATTCGCGGGTCGGGAAGGCGATGAGGCTAAGCTCGGTCACCGGCACACCATCGTTGCGGTCGGGCGGGCGCAGGATGGTGAAATGCACGAGATCCACCGCCGGATCGGATTTCAAGAGGTTGCGCCATGTCCGTTGGCCCGGATGCGGCTGGCCAGACACCAAGAGCACCCGCAGCCGGTCGCGTACGCCGTTGATCTGCACCACGGCGGCGTTGTTGCGGTCGGTCAATTCGCCCGCCGCCTCGGGCAGGTCGAACTGGATCACGTTCAGCCCGGCATGCGGCAGGATCAGGGGCAATTCCATGTCGCGGCCGATCGGCACCATGAAGCTTTGCGGCGCGCCGCCGTCGATGGAAATGCGCAGCTCCGCCCGGTCGGGCAGATCGGCAGGCAGCGCGCCTTCGTCTTCGACCCTGAGGGTCATCACGAATTCCTCATCGAGGATGGCGAAGGAGGGCGCATTGCGCACGATCAGGCGCCGGTCCCAGTCGCTGTCCTGCCCGGTGATCAGCGCATGCAGCGGTGCCGGCAGGTCGGGGGCGAGGTCGAGATCATGGATGCGCCCGTCGGTGACGAGGATGGCCCCGGCGATGCGCGCGCGCGGTGCCTCGGCCAAGATGTCCGACAGCGCTGTCATCACCAGCGAGCCCCGGTTGTCGGTGGCGTCAAGGACGCGGGTTTCGCGCAGGTCCATCCCCAGCGCCGCGACCGCCTCGCGGATCGTGGCGACGGCCGCTTCGGTCTGGTCCGGGCGGTCCGAGATGCGCTGCGAGGCGCTTTCATCGACCACCAGCAGCACGATATCGGTCAGCGGCTCGCGTTCCTCGGCCTGAAGCGCCGGGTTCATGAGCGCCGCAAGCAGCGCCAGCGCCGCCAGCCCGCGCAGTCCCCAGCCGCGCAGCCCGCGCCAGACCTGCAGCGCCAGCAAGGCCAGCGCCGCACCGGCCAGCGCGCCGATCATTTGCCATGGCAGAAGGGGGTCGAACAGGATCGTGTCGGTCATCGCTATTGCCCCAACCGTTCGAGAAGCGCAGGCACATGCACCTGGTCGGATTTGTAATTGCCGCTGAGCACATGCATCACCAGGTTGACGCCGAAGCGCAGGGCGATTTCACGCTGCCGGTCTCCGGCAAAGCCGCGCCCGACCGGGAACATGGGCTGGCCCGAGGGCGTCGTCGCCCAGGCCGCGGCCCAGTCATTGCCGCCGATCACCACCGGCGTGACGCCATCGTTAAGGTTGCGGAATGGCATGCCTTCCACCTGCTCGGCATCCGGCGGCGCGGCCTCGACCCAGACATCGCGGCCCGCGTGGCGGCCAGGGAAATCCTGCAACAGATAAAAAGCGCGGGTCAGCACGTGATCCTCCGGGATCGGTTCCAGCGGCGGAATGTCGAGCGGGCGGGCCAGCTGGCGCAAGCGACGGCCGTTCGGGGTGGCAGTGCCAAAGCCGCCGATGTCGGCGTCGCGGGTGTCGAACAGGATCATGCCGCCACCGCGCAGGTAGGCGTTGAGCCGCGTATAGGCGGCATCGGACGGGATCGGCTGATCGGCACTGACCGGCCAGTAGAGGAACGGGAAGAAGACAAGCTCATCGGTTTCGAGGTTAACACCGATGGGCGCGGCCGGCTCGACGGAGGTGCGCCGCGCCAGCGTCAGGCCCAGCCCCCAAAGCCCGGCGCGAGAGGTCTCGTCAAGCTGCTCGTCGCCGGTCAGCACGTAGCCGAAGGTGATTTCAGAGCTTGCCAACAGGGCAAGGGTGTCGGCCTCCGACAGGTCCTGCGCCTCGGCGGGGTGTGCAAGCGTCGCGGCCAGAACGAGTGCCGCGCCCCGCGCGATGCCGCCCAGACGGCCCGTCAGCCAAAGCGCGGCGAGCGAGTCGATGAGCAGCGCCAGAAGGGCAGTGGTCAGGAAATACGGCGCGAGGGTCGTCGCCTCGACGCTGCGCATCCCCTCGACCGGCACATCGGCGGGCCATGTCGCAGCGGCAAGCTGCGTTTCGGTGTCAATCACGTTGCGCGCCACGCGCCGCTCCGCCCCGGCATAAAGCCCCGGCGGCAACGCGGCCGAGAGCGGCGCCCCGGCCAGCGCAGCGCCGGTGACGCCCGGCAGGCTGCCCGCCTCGCGGCGCTGCCCATAGGCGTCAAGCACGACGTCCGGCACCCATGTGGTGCCTTCGAGGTCGGCGGCGTCGGGCGCGACGGGGCGGGTGGAAATCGCCAGCCGTTCCAGCATCTGCACGAAGAGGCCCGACAGCGGCAGCGTCGACCATTCGGCATTGGCGGTCACGTGGAACAGCACCACCTGCCCGTGACCCAGCCGCGCGCGCGTGACCAGCGGCGTGCCATCGGCCAGCGCGGCGATCGTACGCTCGGATAGGTCCGGGTCTGGCTGCGCCAGCACCTGCGCGGTGACGCGCACGTCATCTGGAACCGGCAGGCCGTAGAAGGGCGACTCCTCGTCGAACCCGCGCAGTGCCTTGGGTTCGCCCCAACTCATCGCGCCGCCCACGGTGCGGCCCCCGATCCGCAGGCGCACCGGCATCAGTGGATGGGTCCTGTCGCGGGCAAGGTCCGATCCGGCCAGACGCGGCCCGGCGAAGCGCACCAGCATGCCGCCGCGTTCGACCCAGTCTTGCAGGCCTGCGTCCTCGTCGGGCGAAAGCTGCGCCACGTCGGCGAGGATGATCACGTCGGGGCTGGCCAGCAACGTATCGGCGAGGCGCGCCTCGATCAGCTCGGCGCTGGGTGCAAGCGCCTGGCGCAGGTAATGCAGTGGCGACAACAGGTCCTGCCCCTCCTCTTCCGCCGCGCCGGAAATCAGGCCGACCTGTCGGCGTTGCAGCGCGTCGTCGGTCAGGCTGACCGCGCCGGCGTGGCGCTCACCGGCGATCTCGAAGCGGCGGATGCGGTTGCGCAGTTCCGGAGGCAGGTCGAGGTCCAGCCCTGTCGCCATGTCGCCTGCCGCGAAGGTCATCTCGCCGCGTGCCAGTTCGCGTTCGGTCCCTGCCGGGTCGAGGCCAAAGGCGCGCACGGTCACGCCGCGCGCGGCGGTCGCGTCCGTGCGCTGAGCCGGCAGATGGATCACCCCGTCTTCGAAACGCGACGGGCCGAGCGCCAGAACGTCGCGCCCTCCTTGATAGACGGTGACCGGCCCGGCGGCTTGCAAGCGGGCCAACAGGGCGTCGCGCCCGACATGGGCGAGGCCATCGGAAAACCAGACCGTTTCGAACCCTGTGCCGACAAGCCGCGCCGCCGCCGCGCCCATGTCGGGGCCGTAGGGGGCAGGCGTCAGCCCCTCCAACCGCGCGATCCAGGCATTGGCGGATTGGAACGGTATCTCGCCCTCGGGCGGCAGGTCGGTCAGCGGCACAACGGCAACGCGGCGCCCGTCGCGCCCCGCCTCTTCCAGGAGCACGCGGGCGCGCTCGACCCGCGCCGGCCAATCGCGGGCCGAGGCCCACGAGGCATCCATCACCACCAGCACCGGCCCGGTCGAAGCGCGGTCTTCCTGCGGGTTCAGCACCGGCCCGGCAAAGCCGATGATCGCGGCGGCGACGGCAAGAATGCGCAGCAAGAGCAGCCACCACGGCGTCTTGTCGGACTGGCTGTCCTCGTCGCGCAGACCAATAAGCAGCGCCACGCCGGGGAAACGCCGCCGGATCGGCGCCGGCGGCACCGCGCGCAATAGCCACCACAGGATCGGCAGCGCCAGCAGCGCCAGCAGCAGAAGCGGCGCGGTGAAGGCGAGGGGGCCGATCATCGGGCGGGTGTCCCGGGTTGGTGCGGGCCGATCGCGTCAAGGTGCCGGAAAGTTTGGCAGGGCAGGCCGGTGCGCGCCATCGCACGGCCATGGAAACGCCGATAGCCGCCCCCTTGCGCATCATTCCGGGCGGCTTTGCAGGGAGTTCGGTCGGTGCGCTGGCTCATGCCATCGCCCCCTTTTCCAGCGCCCGGTAGAGCCACAGCAGCGCCGGCTCCGCCGGATCATTGGTGTGGTGCAGGTGGTAGCGCCAGCCGCTGCGCGCTGCCATCTGGCGCAGGCGATCCTTGCGCGCCGCCAGCCGTTGCAGATAGGCCGTGCGCAGGCCGCCCGCCTTCAGCGTCTCGAAGCGGATCGCGCCGGACATGCTTTCAAACACGGTGCGCCCGTCGAAAGGAAAGCGTTCCTCGTCAGGGTCCAGCACCTGCACCAGCGCGCCCCTCACGCCCCGGTCGGCGGCCTGGCCCAGCGCCTTTTCCACCGGAGCGAGAGCGCCGAGGAAATCCGAAACGAACACCGCCCGGCTACCCATCGGCAGCGCCTGCGGGGCGGGGGCGGCGTAATCCTCGTTCGTGGCGTCCTCCAACAGGGCCGAGGCCAGCCGCATCACCTGCGCCTCGCCGCCGCGCGGTGGGTCCGGCAGCCGGGTGAGGCCGACACGCTCGCCGCCGCGCAGCGAAAGGATCGCAAGGGCCATCGCCAGCGTCTGCGCCCGGCGCAGCTTGCTGGTGCGCGATTTGTCGCCCGCGTAGGCCATGCTCTGCCCGTTATCGACGCCGATCATCACCGATTGCGCCGCCTTCCATTCGGTCTGGCGCACGAACAGCGCATCGGACCGCGCAGACCGCCGCCAGTCGATACTGCGCAGCGGGTCGCCGGCCTCGGCGCCGCGATACTGCCAGAACTCCTCGCCGGTGCCGTGCCGCTTGCGGCCATGCTCGCCCAGTTGGATCGTCGCCGCAAGGTGCTGCGCATCGGCCAGCAGGGCGGGCAGGTTGCCTGCGACGGCCTCCGACCGGGATCGCAGCGTGTCCGGGCTATGGCGGGACGGGTCGGTCACGCCGCCGCCTCGATCCGGGTGACCTGCGCCGTGATCGCGTCGATGACCTGCTCCAGCGAAATTCCCTCGGCCCGCGCGGCAAAGCCCAGCGCCATTCGGTGCGACAGGACGGGTCTGGCGAGTGCTGCCACATCCTCGACCGACGGCGCAAGGCGTCCATCGAGCAGCGCCCGCGCCCGGACCGTCAGCATCAGCGCCTGCGCCGCGCGCGGCCCCGGCCCCCATGCGACGTGATCGCGGACCAGCGCCGGAGCGCCTGCGTCCTCCGGCCGGCAGGCGCGCACGAGGTCGAGGATCGTTTCCACCACCGTTTCGCCCACCGGCATCCGGCGCACCACTTTCTGCGCCGCGATCAGCGTCGCGCCGTCGAAGACCTGCCGTGCGGTGGCCTCCTCGACCCCGGTCGTGGCCAGAAGGATGCCGCGCTCGGTCTCGCGGTCGGGGTAATCGACGTCGATCTTGACAAGAAACCGGTCAAGCTGCGCTTCGGGCAGGGGGTAGGTGCCTTCCTGCTCGATCGGGTTTTGCGTTGCCAGAACGTGAAAGGGTTGCGGCAGCGCGTGATGCACGCCCGCGACCGTCACCTCGCGTTCCTGCATCGCCTGCAACAGCGCCGATTGCGTGCGAGGGCTGGCGCGGTTGATCTCGTCGGCCATCAGAAGCTGGCAGAACACCGGCCCGGAGATGAAGCGAAACGACCGCGCCCCGCCATCGCCGGTTTCCAGCACCTCGGAGCCAAGGATATCGGCCGGCATCAGGTCAGGCGTGAACTGGATGCGCGATTCCGACAGGCCCATGACGGTCGACAGCGTCTCGACCAGCAGCGTCTTGCCCATCCCCGGCAAGCCCATAAGCAGAGCGTGGCCGCCCGACAGCATGGCGGCGAGCGCGAGGCTTACAACATCCTCCTGCCCGATGATGCGGGTGGCGATCTCGCCCCGTGCCTCGGCCACTTTGCCCCCCAGGGCTTCGATCTCTTCGACGAGGGATTCTGGGTCAGACATGGCAAAGCTCCGGTGAATGGTTATGTTCCTGCAATAAAGACAAGTATTGCAGCAACCACAAACGGCAAAAGGCATGACCGGACAAAACGACGTGACAGCCACCCCCGAAAGCCTGATCGAGGCCGCGAAAGCCGCCCAGAAAGAGGGCAAGCACCCGCCGGTTCACCTCTGGACCCCCGAATTCTGCGGCGATCTGGACATGGAGATCAAGCGCGACGGAACGTGGTTCTACATGGGCACCCCGATCGGCCGGTTTCCGCTGGTCAAGCTGTTCGCGTCGATCCTGAAGGCCGAGGACGGCAAGCACTACCTTGTCACCCCGGTCGAGAAAGTCGGCATCAGGGTGGAGGACGCGCCCTTCGTGGCGGTGGACATGGACGCCGCGGGCGATGGCCGTGATCAGGTGATCACCTTCACCACCAACGTCGAGGACGTGGTGATCGCGGGGGCCGAAAACCCGATCCGCGTGGTCCGCGATGAGACCGGCGAGCCCTCGCCTTACGTCCATGTTCGCGCCGGGCTTGAGGCGCTGATCGACCGCAAGACCTTCTACCGGATGATCGAGCTTGGCGAGGCGCACGAGGTCGAGGGCATCGACACGTTCGGCGTCTGGTCCTCGGGCACGTTCTTCCCGATCATCCCCGTGGCGGAACTGGAGGGGTAAGCGCTCGCGGATTGGCCGTTTGGGCATCGCGGCGGCGTTGCGGCCTTGATCCCGCGCGGGGCAGGGTTGCAACCGCCCGTTGCGGTCGCAATCCGCGCGCCTACCATGCCGCGCAGAGCACCCCGCCCTACCCGTAATCCGGTGCCCGGCCTTGCATCCGCGCCATTACCGTTTCCACCTGATCGGCTGCGCCCAACAGCGCCGCCTGCAATTCCGCCTCCAGCCGCAGCCCCTCGTCGCTGCGGTTCGACCAGAGCGTATCGACCAGCCGTTTGGCCGCGCGCACAGCGTCCGGGGATTGGCCGGCAAGCTCCTGCGCGAACGCCGTCGCCGCCGCGTGGGGATCGTCTGCCAGCCGCGTCACCAGCCGCTCGTCCAGCGCCTCCTCGCCGGTCATGACCCGCGCTGTCATGATCAGCGCCTTGGCCCGGTCGGCGGGCATCAGCCGGGGCAAGCTCAGCGAGATCCCCATATCCGGGATCAGGCCCCACTTTGCCTCCATGATCGACAGTCGCGCCGCCGGCGCGGCAATACGGAAATCGGCGGCCAGCGCCAGTTGCATCCCGGCCCCGAAACAGACCCCGTCGATGGCCGCGATCACCGGAACGGGCAGGTCAGCGAGCGCCTTGGCCGGGGCCTGAAAGCGGTTTGCGCCGTTCCTTGACGCCAGCATCTCGGCTTTCACCGCGTCGAGGTTGCCGGCAAACCCCATCAGCACCGCGGTATCCATACCGGCGCTGAAATCGCCGCCTGCGCCCGACAGCACCACGGCGCGCAGCCCCGGCTCCTGCGCCAGCCGAGCGCACGCCGCCAGCAGCGCGTCGAGCATGTCCAGCGTCACGGCGTTCTTCTTTTCGGGGCGGTTCAGGCGCAGTTCGGCGACCGGGCCCTCTTGGGTGCGGATCTCGACAGGGTCGGACATGGGGCCTCCTTTGGCGGATGACCGCAAGGGAAGACGCCTCGCCGCGCGCGGTCAAGCCTGACCGCGCGTCGCATTGTCTGGGCCGGATCAGTTCAGGGGCAGCGGGTGGCGCGCGTCGCCCCACCCGGTGGTGCTGGTGCGCGCGCGGATGAACATCTGATCTGTGGCTTCGGGCAGGGTCACGCCCGACAACGACCTGGTGAACGGTTGTTCGTTCACATGCGGATGGGCAAGGATGCGGGTTCCGATCACGGTGCCGTCGGCCCGTTCCACCCGCCATCCGTCGGCGTAATCCTCCCAGCCGGTATCGCCATGTTCCAGCGTCACCGAGACGCGCCAGCCGGTGCCGGCTTCAGTCGCCTCTGCGGCGAGGATGCGGGCGGGATCGGCACGGGCGGCGACGCCGAGAAGACCCAGGCCGAGAAGAGTCAGACCGAGAAGACCCAGGCCGGGACGGGTCAGGCCGGGACGGGTCAGAAGGATCGCAAGATGTTTCATGCTGCGAGGCTCGCACGGGGCGGGCGGCATGTCACCTGACACTCGCGTGAGCGATCATACCCGTGGCGAACCCACCAGAACCCGGCGCGACTGCGAGGCGAAGTCGCGCGACCAGACCATCCACGCCACGGCAACCGCAGCGACGATCAGCGCTTCGGCCCCGAGCAGCCACGCCAGCGAGCCAAGCGCGAAGTAGAGCGCCCGCAGCCCACGGTTGAAGTTCATCGCGGCGCGGATGTTGACCTCCGCCGCCTGCATCGCGCGGGGCAGGGCGCTCGGGTCTTCCGGATCGTTGGGGACGGCGGCCATCAAAACGGCGCAATAGCCGAAGAGCCGGCTCGACCAGATGAATTTCAGGAAGGCGTAGAGAAGGAAGATGCCGGTCACGATCAGCTTGACCTCGATCACGGCGGCCAGCGGATCGCCGCGGGTGAAATCCCCGGCGACGCCGATCAGTCGCTCGATGTTGCCGATCAGCGCCAGCAGCCCGCCAAGCGCGATCATCGAGGCGGAGGCGAGGAACGTGGTGCCCTGCTGCAAGCTGCCGAGAATCGTGGCGTCGAAGATGCGCGGCTGGCGCGTGATCATCTCGCGCATCCAGTCGCGGCGGTAGTCTTTCATCAGTATGGTGACGGACGGGCGCGACAGCGCCTCGGCCTCGATCAGCCAGCCAAGCAGCGCCCAGGACGCGAAGGTCAGGGCGACCGCGAGCACGTCGAGCATGGTAAACAGGGCCATCTGGTCGAGGAGAATATGCATAAGACAAGCCTATAGCTGAGGTGTTTTCCTTGCTATAGTGGCAAAATTGGTTATATTTATTTACCAGATAGAGGAGGACGTGCCATGCAAATGCCAGAAACGAACAGGAATGTGCTGTTGGGCAAGGCCCGAATCGTGGCGCGCCTGCGCGATGTGCTGCCGGAGGGGGCGGTGATCGACGCGCCGGAAGAAACCCGCGCCTATGAATGCGACGCGCTGACCGCCTATCGCTGCTCGCCGTTGGCCGTAGTGCTGCCCACCTCGACCGAGGAGGTTGCGGCGGTGCTGCGGATCTGCCGCGAGGAAAGCGTTCCGGTGGTGCCGCGCGGCGCGGGCACGTCGCTCGCCGGGGGGGCGCTGCCGACCGCCGACAGCGTGATTCTCGGCGTGGCGCGGATGACCGAGGTGCTGGACACCGATTACGACAACCGCATCATCCGGGTGCAGACGGGGCGCACCAACATCTCCGTCACCGGCGCGGTGGAGGAGGACGGGTTCTTCTACGCGCCCGACCCGTCGTCGCAACTGGCCTGCGCCATCGCGGGCAACATCGCAATGAATTCGGGCGGCGCGCATTGCCTCAAATATGGCGTCACGACGAACAACCTGCTGGGCGTCACCATGGTTCTGATGGATGGCACGGTGGTCGAGATCGGTGGCGCCCATCTGGACAACGCGGGCTACGACCTTCTGGGGCTGATCTGCGGATCGGAAGGCCAGCTTGGCGTCGTGACCGAGGCGACGCTGCGCATCCTGCGAAAGCCCGAGGGTGCGCGGCCGGTGCTGATCGGCTATGACAGCAACGAGGTTGCGGGGCAGTGCGTGTCGGACATCATCAAGGCCGGTGTGCTGCCGGTGGCGATCGAGTTCATGGACCGCCCCTGCATCCGCGCGACCGAGGCGTTTGCCCATGCGGGCTACCCCGATTGCGAGGCGCTGCTGATCGTGGAGGTGGAAGGCTCGGATGCCGAGATCGACGCGCAGCTTGGCGTGATCAGCCAGATCGCGCGCAAGCACAACCCGGTCGAGCTGCGCGAAAGCCGCTCGGCCGAGGAAAGCGCGCGGATCTGGCTGGGCCGCAAATCGGCTTTCGGTGCGATGGGGCAGATCAACGATTACATGTGCCTCGACGGCACCATCCCGGTCAGCGCGCTGCCGCGCGTCCTGCGCCGGATCGGCGAGATGTCGAAGGACTATGGCCTCGATGTGGGCAACGTGTTCCATGCCGGGGACGGCAACATGCACCCGCTGATCCTGTTCAACGCCAACACCCCGGGCGACCTTGAGAAATGCGAGGCGTTCGGCGCCGATATCCTCAAGCTCTGCGTCGAGGTGGGCGGCTGCCTGACCGGCGAGCATGGCGTCGGAATCGAGAAACGCGACCTGATGGGCACGCAGTTTTCCGATGAAGACATGGTCGTGCAGATGCGGGTGAAGGACGTTTTCGACCCCGATTGGTTGCTGAACCCGGCCAAGGTGTTTCCGCTGTCGGCTTCGGAGTCGCACAGGGCTGCGCAAAGCGAAGTCGCCGCCTGACGGCGGCGATCCGGCGGGGGCCAGCCCCCGCACCCCCGAGGTATTTTTACCAGGATGAAGAAAGGGCGCTTGCCATGCTGAGCCCAAGGGATGAACGCGATGTGAGCGCGGCGGTGGCGGCTGCCGAAGGACCTTTGAGGATCTTCGGTGGCGCGACCCGGCAGATTGGCAACACGGTGGTCGGCGAGGGGCTTTGCACCGCCGGGCTGGCGGGGATCGAGCTATACGAACCCGGCGCGCTGACCATCGTGGCCAGTGCGGGGACGCCGCTGGCCGAGATAGAGGCGGTGCTGGCTGCGGAAAACCAGCGGCTGCCGTTCGAGCCGTGTGATATGCGCGGGCTGCTTGGGACATCCGGTGATCCGACGATCGGGGGCGTGGTGGCGGCCAACGTCTCCGGCCCGCGGCGCATCCAGGCGGGGGCGTGCCGCGATTCGCTGATCGGCGTGCGGTTCGTGGACGGGCGCGGCACCGTGATCAAGAATGGTGGCCGGGTGATGAAGAACGTCACCGGCTACGACCTGGTGAAGCTGATGGCGGGCAGCTACGGCACGTTGGGCGTGCTGACCGAAGTCGCCTTCAAGGTGCTGCCGGGGGTCGAGACGCGGGCCAGTGTGTTGATCAGCGGCTTGACCGATGCGCAGGCCGTGGCGGCGATGTCTCAGGCGCTCGGGTCGCCTTTCGAAGTGTCGGGCGCGGCGCATTTGCCGATTGGCGAGGTCGGTCTGCCGCTCACGATGCTGCGGCTGGAGGGCTTTGCCGACAGCGTCGCCTACCGGGCGGGCAAGCTGACGGAGCTGCTTTCCGGGGCCGGTGAGATCTCGGTCGAGACCGACCCGGAGCGGGTGCGGGCGATGTGGCAGGAGCTGCGCGATGTGGCCCCGTTCCACGGGCGCGCGGGCGATGTCTGGCGCGTCTCGGTGAAGCCGTCTGACGGGCCGGGGATCGCGGCGCGCACGGGGGGGGAGCTGTTTTATGACTGGGGCGGCGGGCTGATCTGGGTGCTGCTGCCGGAGGGCACGGATTTGCGCGCACGGCTGGGCGATTTCGCTGGCCATGCGACGCTGATCCGGTCGAGCGTGGAGAACAAGGCGCGGTTTTCGGTGTTTCAGCCCGAACCGGCGCCGGTGGCGGCGCTCTGTGCCGGATTGCGCCGGCAATTCGATCCGAAGGGCATTCTCAATCCGGGGGTCATGGGCTGATGCAGACGTTTTTTACCGACGAGCAATTGCAGGACCCGGGCCTTGCGCGGTCGAACGAAATTCTGCGCAATTGCGTGCATTGCGGCTTTTGCACCGCGACCTGCCCGACCTACCAGGTTCTGGGCGACGAGTTGGACAGCCCGCGGGGGCGGATTTACCTGATCAAGGACATGCTGGAAAACGACCGGCCGGCGGATGAAAAGACCGTCAAGCATATCGACCGATGCCTGTCCTGCCTCGCTTGCATGACGACCTGCCCCTCGGGCGTCCATTACATGCATCTGGTGGACCATGCGCGCGAATACATCGAGCAAACCTACCGCCGGCCGCTGATGGACCGGCTGCTGCGCTGGACGCTGTCGAAGATCATCCCCTATCCGGGGCGCTTCCGGCTGGCGCTTCTGGGTGCCAAGATCGGGCGGCCCCTTGCGGTCCTGATGCCCGACGCGCGGCTGAAGGCGATGCTGGCGATGGCGCCAAAGACGATCCCGCCGGTCAGCCGCAATGACGATCCGCAGGTGTTCCCGGCGATCGGCGAACGAAAGAAGCGGGTGGCGCTGATGACGGGCTGCGCGCAGAAGGCGCTCAACACCGATATCAACGATGCGACGATCCGGCTGTTGCGGCGGTTGGGGTGCGAGGTTGTCGTGGCCAGGGGACAGGGCTGCTGTGGGGCGCTCACGCATCACATGGGCAAGGTCGATGAAAGCCATGCCTCGGCGGCGCGCAACATCCGCGCGTGGAAAGCCGAGATGGACGGCGACGGGCTCGATGCCATCGTTATCAACACCAGCGGGTGCGGCACGACGGTGAAGGACTACGGACACCTGTTCCGAAACGAGCCGCTCGCCGGGGAGGCGGCAGCGGTGTCCGGCCTGGCGATGGATGTCTCGGAATTGCTGATGCAGCTCGACCTGCCGGAGGGGGACGACAAGCACCTGACGGTAGCCTATCACGCCGCCTGTTCGCTGCAACACGGCCAGAAGATCAAGACCTATCCCAAGGACTTGCTGAAACGGGCGGGGTTCAAGGTGGTAGAGCCCGCCGACAGCCACCTGTGCTGTGGCTCGGCTGGCACATACAACCTGTTGCAACCCGAGATTTCCGCGAAGCTGAAGGATCGCAAGGTGCGCACGCTGGAGGCGAAGACCCCCGATGTCATCGCGGCCGGCAATATCGGCTGCATGATGCAGATCGGTGGCGGCACCGAGGTGCCGGTCGTGCACACGGTGGAACTGATCGACTGGGCGACCGGCGGGCCGCGACCGTCGGCACTGGACGCTGGCGGCTGAAGGCAAGCAGGCGGTGCCGATGCTGCGCTGAGGGTGCGACCCCTGGCGAAGGGGCCTTGCGTGCCCCGAACGGCAGCGGTCACGAAGGTCTGTTCTGCGGATCTTCTGTCAAAAAACCCACGCTTGATTGACGCGTGTCCCGCTGATTCGAGTCCGACATTGAGCGGGCGGATGGGCGATGATCCGGGCGACCGGGTCACGAAACGTTGCCAACGTTGGTCTACGAGTTTTCACCGGAGGACCGCATCCCACAGGATCACCTGCTTCGACCCATTGATCGGTTTGTCGACTTGCGCAGCATTCGCGCCCATCTTGCCGGTTTCTACAGCGATAGAGGCCGATCGTCGAACACGTCAGGGTGCCGGGTAAACGCACCCTGATCGACAGCAGCCAGGATCGTCAGACAGTCTGCGAGTTGGTGCGGGCGCAGCTTTCCGACCAGACCGATGCCGCGCGCACGGCGCGTCCGCTCGGCGCGCAGGCCGGGAACCTTCCGGGCTTGTGGCCTTGCCCGAAAAAGGCGTGAGATCAATCTCTTGCACTGTCCTCAATCCCGAGGTCGCGGGCCCAATCAGGACCAATCGGAAACGATACGACCGTCCGAGATCTCGATCCGCCGGGAACAGGCGGCGGCGATCTTGTCGTCATGGGTCGAGATCAGGAACGTCGTGCCCGCAGCGCGATTGATTTCCGCCAGCAGGTCCATGACCTGCCTGGCGGAGGCGCGATCAAGGTTTCCTGTCGGCTCGTCGGCGAGGATGAGTGCGGGATCGTTCATCAGGGCGCGCGCGACCGCCACGCGCTGTTTCTGGCCGCCGGAAAGCTTGGTGGTTCTGTAGCCGACTCTGTCGGCCAGCCCAACCCGATCTAGCAATTCGCTGGCGCGGCGCCGCGCGGCGGGGCGTTCGTGTCCATCCCGAACCGAGCTGGGGAACATGACATTCTCAAGCGCGGTAAAATCCGGCAGCAGATTGTGAAACTGGAACACGAAGCCGATATGGCGGTTGCGAAACGCGGTCAGCGTCGCGTCGTCGGCCGTGAACAGATCTTCGCCGAGCATTCGGAACTGCCCGGAACTGGGGCGCAGAAGCGTGCCAAGGATGTTCAGGAGCGTGCTCTTTCCAGACCCGGATGCCCCGACCAGTGCGGTCATCTCCCCCGATTGAAGGCTGAGGTCGAGGCTTCTGAGAACGTGTGTCGCGGTCTCGCCTGACCCGAAGGTCTTGGTAAGATTGCGGAGTTGCAACAAGGCATCGGCTGGCTGCAAGGCTGTCATTGACCGATGGCCTCGACCGGGTCGATCCGCGAGGCCGCACGGGCGGGCAGGATCGCGGCCAGTGTCGCGGCGAGCGTGGTCAGCGCAATCCCCAACCCGATCGAGCCTTGTGCCACGTCGATCGGCAATTGGCCGGACTGAACATCCTCGATCGCGGGGAACGGAACGAGGCTGACAAGGCCAAGCACGCCGCCCGCGACCCCGCCGATCACGCCGATGAGCATGCCCTGGATCACGAAGACGACAACGATGAACCCCTGCGTCGCGCCCATGGCGCGCATGATCCCGATCTCGGGGCGACGCCGGTAGGTTGTCAGCATCAGCGATGAGGCGATGCCGATCACGATGGTCAACATTGCGAAACTCTTGAGCACCAGCCCGGTGCGGGCCTGTGCGACCAGCGCGTCGAAAAGTTGCTCCGAGGTCTCGGTCCAAGGAGTCGCAGTCAACCCGGTCGTGGCCTCGATGCGCGCCGCGGTGCGCTCTGCCGTGTTGAAATCCTCCAGCCGGATTGCAATGCGCGAGACCCTGTTGGGACTGTCGAATAGCGTGCGTGCGGTGGTGAGGTCGATGAAGGCCGCCGCCGCGTCGATCTGACCCGCCCCGATCCGGAACACGCCGCCGACGGTCAGCGTGACGCTGTTGCCGGTGTCGCCCCGAAGCATGACGGTTCGCCCCACCGACAGGCCCAAATCGTCGGCCAGCGTCGCCCCGATCATCAAGGTCTCGCCGGTCAGACGCGCCGTCCCGGCCTGCATGGCGCGGTCGAATCGGATGATCGCGTTCAGCCGGTCCGGTTCCAGCCCCGTGACCGACACGCGCTGGACCCGCCCGCCCCGAATGAGCACGCCGCCCTCTGTCACTTCAAGCGCCGCCCTGGCGACGCCCGGCATCGTTTCGATCAGGTCACGCAAGGGACCGGCATCGAGCATGCCGGTATCACGACGGGTGGACCGCTGCCGCGCGACCAAAGCCGTTTCTCCCGCGTAGGGGGCAAGCAGCGGCAGATCGGCATCGGAGGCCTCGACTGTCACATGGGCGAGATTTCCGAGTGTGCGATTGACCAGCAGATCGGCCAGACCGCCGATCAGCGCGCTCATGAAAATGAAGATGAAAACCGCCATGGCGACGCCCGAAGCCAGCAATGCGGTCTGGCCGATATTGGCGGTCAGGTGCCGCAGTGCGATCTTGAACGCGTAGGGCATTTATCGGCCTGTCCCGTCGCCCTCTGGCGTCACGCGATCGCCCTCTGCGATGCCCTCGGGCATCAATGATCGTCGCGCCTTCGCCTAGGCCCTCTGTCACCTGCACGCGGTCTGCCGGCCAGTCCATGATGTCAATGGGCGTTCTGACGGCGCGCCCGTCTTGCAGCACGAAAACCGCCGGGCCATTTTCAGCGCCGTCCAGTAGCGCCGTCCGGGGCACCGTGAGCGCGTCGGCGACGCGCGCCACCCGGATGTTCACCACGGTGGTCAATCCGGTCGGTGCTTCGAGGGGCGTGTCGAACGCGATCTTCAGGCGCACGCCGCCGGTGACCGGGTCGACCTCGTCCGCGATGAAAGAAACCCGGCCCGCAAGGACATCTTCGCGTCCAGCCAGTTGCAGATCCGCCCGTTGCCCAATGCGCAGCACGGCGGCGTAGGTTTCATCGACCTCGACCTCCACATGAATGGGATCCAGATCGGCGAGACGCATCAGCACCCGCGCAGGGTCGACCTGATCGCCGGGATCCACCGACCGGGTCAGGATCGTTCCCGCCAACGGCGCCGTGATCCGGAAATCGGATAAGCCGATCTGCGCCTGCTCCAATGCCGCGGTCAGGCGCTCGACCTCGTTTTCGGCGCGCTCCAGCGCGCGTTCGGCCGCCGCGCGCGCCGTAGCGGAAATGCTCTCACCAAGGGCTGCGGCACGCCCCGCATCCTCCCGCGCGGCTTGCCGTGCCAGAATCGCGGCATCGAGCGAGGACATTGCCTGGCGCACCACAAGCTGCTGACGGTTGCCGTCCAGCGTCACAAGCAGATCCTCTGCGGCAACCCGATCTCCCTCGGACACCAGCACCGCCGTCACCCGCGCGCTGGTCGCAGCTGTTATGTTGACTTCGGTCTCGGCGGCTGTGCGCCCGGTGACCGCAAGGATGCGGCTGACCGGGCCCGCGACGAGTGTCTCCGTGGGAATCGACGGCGGGCCGAGGCCAGCACCAAGGGTGAACCATAGCCCGCCCGCCGCGATCAGGCTTGCGGCCACGGCAATCAACCCGATGCGACGTGTAGACCATGACGCGGCGCGGGCTGGCAACATCTGCGCAACCGGAACAAGGCTTTTCCCGCCACCCTTGGGATCTGGCAGTGAGATGTCGTTGTTCAGGTCAATGGGTTCGGAGTCGCGTCGTTTATCCATGGGATATGTGTATATGCCCGTCAACTATTGGCAAAAGCGGAAACTGGATTGAGCACCTCCATGGTCCGGAAATTCTGCTTCGAGCGGGTCACGCATCCCGGGCGTCCCACTTGATGCAGCCCTTCGTGTCGGAGGCCCATTTTCGTCGATCTCGACCAGTGCGGCGCGGAAGAGCGGCAGCAGGGCCGCGTCGCCGGGCAAGCTCCTGACCGTCACGGTTCGCCGCTTCGGCACCTGCGGCAGGCACCCTCCATCGGGTTCGAGGTGCGCAGCCGGAGGCGATGGGGCCCGGGCAGCGCCGCGCAGCCCGCTGCCGTGGCGCATCGTCTCGCAACGGGCTTCAAGGATGAGGGATGTAACCCGGCCAGAAGGGTGGTTGCGCAATCTGCGCGTGCGGGCGCGGCGGGGTGTTTCCGGTGGCGACATGCGCGCGAAAGCTGACAATGCCACTTGTGATATCGGTCACTTCGTGGGCCAGCCCCCGCAGGCATGGCATGGCCTCGCCTCGCCTCGCCTGCGCGATAGATCGCAACCTTGGCCGCCATAGCGTCCTGTCGGACAAGCGACCCGGCCGCGCCCTGCCGACACCGTTTCGGAGAACAGCAACGGCACGACCTCGATCTCGCGCTGGATGTCGTCGTGCACGCCCTCGGGGACCGGCTCTTGCCTTCGCCGCGCTTGGGCGAGGATTTGTGTGCTTGTCGTGAATGGAGCCGCTATGTTTGCTTGTCTGTTGCGTCGGGCTTCGAAACCGGCGCCGGCTCGATCTCTGCTTTCGATGCCGAAAGACGATTGAACTTTGTTCCGGGCGCCCTTCTGCCCCGGGCCCGCACCCCGCCAACAGGGGCCGGAACTGCGAGAAACTCAGCAAGATTGAACTGTGGCCTCATGGAAAACATGGTCATCGAAAAACGCCTTTCCTTGGGGCAACTCATAGCTATGCCTTACCGTGTTACATGGGGTCGGTAGCCACCGTTTGCAAGTCGTGTCGGGTCATGGTGGACAGCTCGTGGTGGGCGAGAGATCCCGTTGCCGTTCCGGTGTGCATACAGCTTTATCGCGCCTGCTTGGCCTGCTGTTCGGCCTCCCGCAAGATAGTGACGATGCCGCTGGGTACGATGATCGCTGCGCACCGGTTCACGCCGCCGCCGCGCGTGACTGACCCGGCAGGGCTTTACCCCGGCGCGACCCCGTTGCAGGCTGCGCGCAAGACCCCGCAGACAGGAGAGACGCCATGAGCATGTCCGCCGACATCGCCGCCGCCCATCCCAACATGGCCCACTGGGCGGAGCGGGTGGACCTCGCCGCCGCCTTCCGCTGGACCGCGCGGCTGAACCTGCACGAGGCGGTGGCCAATCATTTCTCGCTCGCGGTGAACGAGGCCGGCACGCAGTTCCTGATGAACCCCAACCAGATGCATTTCGCGCGGATCAAGGCCAGCGACCTGTTGCTGCTGGATGCGGACGATCCCGCGACGCTGGAAAAACCGGGCGCGCCCGATCCGACCGCGTGGGGCTTGCACGGTGCGATCCACCGGCGCTGCCCGCATCACCGCTGCGCGATGCATGTCCATTCGATCTTCGCCACAGTTCTGGCCAGTCTCGCCGACAGCACCCTGCCGCCGATCGACCAGAACACGGCGACCTTCTTCAACCGCACCGTGGTCGACGAGGGCTATGGCGGGCTGGCCTTCGAGGCGGAGGGCGAACGCTGTGCTGCGGCGCTTCAGGATCCGGCGAAGAAGGTCATGATCATGGGCAACCACGGGGTCATGGTGCTGGGCGACACGGTGGCCGACACGTTCAACCGGCTCTACTATTTCGAGCGCTCCGCCGAGACTTACATCCGCGCGTTGCAAACCGGGCAGCCGTTGCGGGTGCTGTCGGACGAGATCGCGGAAAAGACCGCGCGCGAGTTGGAGGACTACCCCGAGCAGGCCGACCGTCACCTCGATGAGTTGAAAGCGATCCTCGACAACGAATCCTCTGATTACGCCTGCTGAGCGGCGGCAGCGCCCGCCTGCCGCAACGCAAACCGGCGTATTGGCGCATGGCAGGAAACACGCTAAGGCTATGTAGCCAAAGGCAGGACGGGCCGTTTCATGGATGCAGACCACAAGTTCCTGATCGCGAAGATCGCACAGGGAGACAAGCACGCTTTGGCGGCGCTTTACCGGGCCCTGGAACGCCCTGTTTACAGGTTCATCGTCTCCCGATTGAACGATCCGGTGGAGGCCAGCGACATACTTCATGACGTGTTCATGGACGTCTGGCGCTCCGCCGGCCGCTTCGAAGGGAGATCGAAAGTGCAAACCTGGATATTCGGCATTGCCTATCGAAAAAGCATCGACGCGATGCGCAAACGCGGCCGCTTGGACCTGACCGACGAAACGCCGGACATGGTGGATGACGGTCCCGACCAGGAAACCTGCCTTGCAGCCTGCCAGGAGGCAGAGCATGTGCGCCATTGCCTCGGGACGCTGAAGGACGATCACCGCACGGCGATCACCCTCGCGTTTTACCAGGACATGACCTATTGCGAGATCGCCGAGGTCGCAGGCGTGCCCGAGGGCACGGTCAAGACCCGAATCTTCCATGCCAAGAAATTGTTGATGCGCTGCCTGTCGGGCCGCGTCGAAAGGGGTCTGACATGACCTGTGATGAGGTGAACGAACTGCTGCCCTTCCGGGCCAACGGCACCCTTGAAGGCGAGGAGCTGGTCGCCGTCGAGGCCGCGCTGGCCGCAGATGCCGACCTGCGCGCCGAGCTTGCGGTGCTGATCGCCATCCGCGACACGATGCAGGCCGAAGAGGCGCAAAGCCCCGGCGATTTCGGGCTTGCCCGGCTGTTGCGCGACGTGGAGGCCGAAGCGCGCGGCCCGACGCCGCTGGCGGCCAATGACAACGTGGTATCGCTGACCCGCCTGCGCATTTGGCAGGTCGCCGCCGCCGTGGTGCTGGCCGTCGGCATCGGGTTCACCCTGCCGCAATTCGCCACCAGCCCGGAACCGGTCGCCGGGCGCGACGCCGAATCTGCGGTCGGCGAGGGCTATTCGCTGGCCAGTGGTGGCGAGACGGCAGACTTCACCGTGATCTTTTCGCCCGATGCGAGCGAGCGCGAGATCCGCGCGCTGCTGCTTGATGCGGGGGTCGAAATTGTCAGCGGGCCATCTGCGATTGGCCTTTACAGGCTCAATCTGCTAGATTCCGCATCCCGGAACGATGCGTTGGAGATTTTGTCCGGCGCTGATATCATTGGGGATATCGAGTAGCGACATTTCCAAAGGCCCTGCCATGCCCCGAACCGCCAGCCTGTTGATCGTCTTGTTCTTGTCGGTTCTTCAGGCGACGGCGGTTGCCGCGCAGGTGGGGCCAGGCAACCCCACGGGACAGGTTTCGCCCGGTGGTGGCATTCCTTCACCCTCCATTTGCAATGGGGAATGCCCACCTCCATTCTCCCCCATGTTCAGTGACGGAGGCGATGGCGGCTCTTTGCCGTCATCCGAGGAGCGTCGGACAGGGCCGCGCGTGGTGCGCATCGGGGTCTTCGGACCGCCCGAGTTGGTGATTTCCGGCCCTTTCGGTGAATTTGACGCCGCCACCGCCGCCTTGCAGGAGGCCGGGGCCACCTTGCGCCGCTACCGTGACCTGTCGCGCCTCGGGATCCGCTTTGCCGCGTTCGAATTGCGTGGGGGCGAGGCGGCACTGGCGCGGGCGCGGACCATCATCGAAGAGGTTGCGCCGCGCACCACTTTGGGCGTGCATCACATTTATGACCTCGCGCAGGGCGTTCCGCGCGTCTACGCGGCGCGGATGATCGGGGACGATGCGCCGGGCGCCTGCCCGCTTGGTCAGCATCGCGCCATCGGCTTGATCGACGGGCCGGTCGACGCGGGCCACCCGGCGCTTTTGGGGGCCCGGGTCGTTTCGCACAGCTTCCTGACCGAAACCGACCGACAACCGGGGTTGGACCATGGCACCGCCATCGCGGCGCTGCTGGTGGGCGAAGACCCCGAGGGCCCATTGCGCGGCTTTGCACCGGGGGCCGATCTTTACGCGGCCTCGTCGTTCTCCGAGATCCGTCAGCAACCGGGTGCGGATATCGAGCGTATCGCAGCCGCCATCGAGTGGCTGCTGCGACAGGATGTCCGGCTGATCAACATGTCTTTCGCGGGGCCGGAAAACCCGGTTCTGGCGGATATCCTGACCCGTGCCGCCGGGCGGGGCGTGGTGATGATCGCCGCTGCCGGCAATGATGGGCGCGAACGCGCGGCCTATCCGGCGGCGCATCCAGCGGTGATCGCGGTGACCGCTGTCGATGCCTCTTTCCGACGCTACCGCGCCGCCAATTTTGGCGATCATATCGAGTTTGCCGCACCCGGCGTTGACCTCTTCGTCGCCTCCGAACACGGCGGCGGTTATGCCTCCGGCACGTCCTATGCTGCGCCGATCGTCACCGGGCTCGCGGCCAGAATGGGTGCCGGTGGCGGGCTTTCTGCCGACGCACTGCGGGCGCGGCTGCGCGGTTCGGCGGTTGATCTGGGGCCGGACGGGTTCGATTCCGAGTTCGGGTGGGGCCTCGTGCGCGGCGGTTGCTGACGCGGCCCGATGGAAAACGACGGACAGGCGGGGTGCCGATACCCCGCCTTTTTCTTTTGAACCAAAGGCTCGTCCCCGCCGACTCACAGACGTAACGCGCAGGATCTGCGCCAAGTCAGAGGACGCGACTGCAATGCCAACAGGTATCGCCTTGACACAGGCGGGTGCTTTGCCCGCTGCCGGTATCGCGTCCTTTCCGTTTGCTCCGTATTTCGGGCAACCGTGCCCTGCCTGTTATGGCCAGGTTGTGTGCGGGCAATGACGAAATCCTTTATTCCCCTTTGCAGCCTGACCTGTCCCGGTCCCGGTCCCCGTCCCGAGGCTGCGAACCGGCACTGAGCGTCATCCGTCCATGACATCGGTGCCGCGGCGCCCGATCCTCCCCCGGATCGGGCGTTTTCTTTTGGTTACCGGGGGTATGCCTGCGACGTGTTGCGCAGGGTGCAACCGGTGGCGCGATATCTTCCGGTTGGCGGAAGCTGCGCGTATGAAAGACCCATGCAACATGTGTTGGATACACGCGCGGGCAGGGGGCTTGCGACCTTGGCGCTTGGCGCCGCTGGGGCAGGGGCGGGCCACGCGCTTGGTGTGCCCGCGCCCTACCTGACCGGGCCGGCGGCGCTGGTGTCACTGGCGTCGGTGCTGGGGCTGCGCACGGGCGTGCCGATGCTGCTGCGCGACATCTGTTTCCTGGTCATCGGTCTGTCGATGGGCACCGGCATCAACCCCGAGGTGCTGGCCGCCGCGGCAGCCTGGCCGCTGAGCCTTGTCGCGCTGAGCGTCGGGCTGGTGGTGATCTTTCTTGGCGGGTCGGCAATGTTGCGCCGCTGGCTGGGCTTCGACAAGGTCTCGGCGCTGCTGTCGGCGACGCCGGGGCATCTGAGCTATATCCTGTCGCTGTCGACCGACCTGCGCGCCGACATCCCGATGGTCGCCGTGGTGCAGTCGCTGCGCGTGCTGATCCTGACGCTGGCGGTGCCGCTGGTGGTGGCGCTGCTGTCGGGCGCGGATCTGAGCATGTCGGGCCCCACCGGCGCCACGCTGCGCCTTTTGCACCTTGGCGCGCTGCTGCTGCCTGCCCTTGCGCTCGGCTGGCTGTTCAAGCGGTTTCGGGTGCCGGCGGCTTTCCTGCTGGGGGCGATGCTGGCCTCGTCGCTGGGCCATGGCACCGGGGTGACGCCGGGGGCGGTGCCCGGCTGGCTGTCGCTGCCGAGCTTTGCCATCATGGGCACGCTGATCGGCACAAGGTTTTCCGGCATCACGGTGGCGCAGATCGCCCGTGCGCTGGGCGCCGCCGCGCTGCTGACGGCGCTGGCGCTGGCGGCGACGGTGGCCGCGGCGCTGGCGATGCACTGGGCGCTGGGCGTTCCGATGGTGACGCTGCTCATTGCCTATGCGCCCGGCGGGCTGGAAACCATGGCCGCGATCTCGGTGATGCTGGAGGCCGACCCGGCCTTCGTCGCCTTTCACCACGCGTTCCGCATCGTCCTTCTGACCTTCCTCGTGCCCGCCTTCCTGCCGCGAACGGAGCCACAGACATGACCGCCCAGACGCCGCTTGACGGTATCCGCGTCCTTGACCTGACCAACGTGCTGGCCGGACCCTTTGCCTGCCACCAGCTGGCCCATATGGGCGCCGAGGTGATCAAGGTGGAGGTGCCGGGGCGCGGCGACCTCGCCCGGCAGTTGGGGGCCGATCCGGGACTGAACGCGGCCGGCATGGGGGTGTCGTTCCTGGCGCAGAATGCTGGCAAGAAATCGGTGACGCTGAACCTGAAGCATCCGCGCGGGGTGGACATCCTGAAGGCGCTGGTGCGCGGCGCCGACGTTCTGGTGGAAAACTTCCGCCCCGGCGTGATGGACCGGCTGGGGCTGGGGCCGCAGGTGCTTCGCGCCGAGAATCCGGCGCTCATCTACTGCGCGATCTCGGGCTTCGGGCAGGATGGCCCGTGGCGCGACCGGCCCGCCTATGACCAGATCGTGCAGGGGGTTTCGGGCGTCATGTCGATTACCGGCGACGCAGAGAGCGCGCCCTTGCGCGTGGGCTACCCGGTGGCCGACACGATCGGCGGGCTGACGGCGGCGATGGCGATTGCATCGGCCCTTAACGCACCGGACCGCGGCTGCGTCATCGACGTGTCGATGCTGGAGGCGGTGCTGGCGACGATGGGCTGGGCGGTGTCCAACTACCTGATCGCGGGGGTGGAGCCTGGCGCGCATGGCAACGAGAACACCACCTCCGCCCCGTCGGGCGCGTTCCGCTGCAAGGGCGGGCTGGTCAACATCGCCGCCAACAAGGATGAGCAATGGCAGGCTTTGGCGCGGCATCTGGGGCTGGAGGCGCTGCTGGACGACCCCGATTACGCCAGCCGCGAAAATCGCAAGAGCAACCGCCACGCGCTGCGGTCGCTGATCGAGGCGCGGCTGGAGGCGAAGGCGCCGCGCGACTGGGCGCGGGAACTGAACGCGCTGGGCGTGCCGGCGGGCGCGGTGCTGCGCGTGCCCGAGGCGCTGGCGCATCCGCAGGTGGCCGAAAGGGGGCTGCTGGCGGAATTCGCCGACGTGCCGGGGGTGGACCGCGCCGTGACGGTGCTGCGGCCGGGGGTGAAGATGGACGGGGCGGCCCTGAGCGTGGCGGCGGGGCCGCCAGCGCTGGGTGCCGATACGGGCGAAGTGTTGCGCGAGATAGGGATTGGTGCGGCAGAGCTTTCGCGGCTTGCCGCGGAGGGGGTGATATGAGCGACGTATCGGATTGGTGGAGCACCGCGATCATCGACATGGAGCCCGGGCGCATCGCGTTGCGCGGCCACGAGATCGAGGACCTGATCGGGCAGGTGAGTTTCCCGCAGATGATCTGGATGATGCTGCGCGGCGATCTGCCCGGCGAGGGGCAGGCGCGGCTGCTGGAGGCGGCGCTGGTGGCGGCGGTCGATCACGGACCGCAGGCGCCCTCGATCGCGGCGGGACGCATGGCGGTAACCTGCGGCTTGCCCCTGAACGGCGCCCTGGCCTCGGCGGTCAACATGCTTGACGACGTGCATGGCGGTGCGGGCGAACAGGCGGTGGAGCTTTACATGCGCATCGACACGGCGGGGCTTTCGGCGCTGCCGGAGGTGGTGGCCGAATGGCGCGCCGAGCGGGGCAAATACGTGCCCGGCTTCGGCCACCGGTTCCACACCCCGGTTGACCCCCGCGCGCCCGCGTTGATGGCGGAAGTGGCCAAGGCGGTCGAAGCGGGTGTCTGCGACGGCCGCTTTGCCCGTATCGGGCAGGCACTGGAGGCACATCTGGCAGCATTGCGGGGCGCTGCCCTGCCGATGAATATCGACGGGGCAACGGCGGTGATCTACGCGGAACTTGGCTTTGCGCCGCCGTTGGCGCGCGGGCTGTTCCTGCTGTCGCGGTCGGTCGGCATTCTGGCCCATGCCTGGGAACAGATGAACCAGGGCGGGCGCAACAAGGGGCCGACGCCGCCGCATTACCGCTGGACCTATACTGGGGCGTGAAGGACGGGGCGCGGCCCGTCTCAAGCCCCTCCGGGGCCCTCGTCGGGCCGCAGTTGCCACGGAAAATCGGGGCGGGGCGGTCGTTTCGGTCCCGGACCTGTGCCGGTTGCGGCGTTCGGCCGTGAGTATTTGGACCAAGAAGAAGCGCAGGGGCGTTACCGGGCGGCGGTGTCGAGCCAGATCGTCACCGGGCCGTCGTTGGTCAGCGTGACCGTCATGTCGGCGGCGAAGCGGCCGGTCTGGGTCGGGATGCCGAGGCTGGCGAGATGGGCGGCAAAATGCTGGTAGAGACGGTCGCCCTCGGCGGGTGGTGCGGCGGCGGAGAAGCCGGGGCGGTTGCCGCGCGAGGTGTCGGCGGCGAGGGTAAATTGGCTGACCACGAGAGCACTGCCGCCAGTGTCGCGGAGGGCGCGGTTCATCTTGCCGGCGTCGTCGGGAAAGATGCGCAGCCTGGCGATCTTCGCGGCGAGGGCTTCGGCCTCTCGTTCGCTGTCGCCGTGCATGGCGCAGACGAGGATCATCAGGCCGGGGCCGGTCCGGCCGATGGTGTCGCCGCCCACCCGGACGGCGGCTTCGGTGACGCGTTGGATCAGGGCGCGCATTGTCTTTCTCCATGGCTGGTCGGGTGAGAGGAGCGCGGATCTTGACGCAAATCAAGGCGAATCCCGGCCTGACCTGTGAGGCTTTCGGCAGGAAAGCGAAGGAGGTCTGCAATGGTTGAGAAAACGCATACATCCGGGGGCTGGCCCTCGGTGTTTGAGCCTTTCCGCACCATGGGACGGCAGGTGGCGGACTGGTTCGCCCCGGCCTCCGAGGCGTCGGTGGACGAAGGCAGCTACCGCGTGGTGGTCGAACTGCCCGGTGTCGAGGACAAGGATATCGAGGTGAATGTTCACGACGGCGTGCTGACCGTCAAGGGCGAGAAGAAATCGACCCGCGAGGAGAAGGGCGAGACCTGGTATTTCAGCGAACGGCAATACGGCGCTTTCGCGCGCAGTTTCCGCCTTCCGCCGGATGCCGATGCCGGCCGGGTCAACGCCGATCTCAGGGACGGGGTGCTGACCATCACCGTTGCCAAGAAAGCCCCCACGACCCCCGAGGCGACGCGGATCGAGGTCAGGAAAGGCTGAGCCCGGGCGCGCGGGCGCCGTGGCGCCTATTGGTAGAGCGTGTAGAGATAGGCCCCGGCCCCGGCAAGGGCGAGGGCGAGTACCACTGCGATGGCGATCTTGATCGCCGACCACGGGCGTTCGCCCTGCACCCGTCCGGTCTGGCCGTTGACCACGAAACGGTAGCTTTTGCCCTTGTACTTGTAGGCGGCCATCCAGACCGGTAGCAGGATGTGCTTGAAGGTGATGTCGGAAACATCCGTGCCGACATGGGAAATGCGCTGCCGGTCGCCGCCGATATCGGCGCGGATGTCACGGCGGATCTGGTCGTCCATGATCTGGCGCGCTTCACTTAAGCCTTCCTCCACGTCGACGGCGTAGCCCTCGGCCCGGAACCCGGCGAGGTATTGCGGCGCGTAGGATTCCAGCAAGGTCAGGTTCCACGGCGCCAGCCGGTCGGTATAGCTTTTGGGCAGCGAGCGCGAGGCGAGCACCAGCACGTCATCGAAGAAGCGGCTGACCCGGCCAGAGACGTTGGTCCAGCGGATCTTCTGTTCGCGCACGGTTTCGGTCTTGCCGTTGCGGGTCACGGTGCGGTTGACGTAATAGACCGTGCCGCGCTGGCCGCGATAGGTGCTGCGGGTCTGGGCGTCATAGGTCCAGTAGGGCACGTAGATGCCGTCGAGCTTGCGACCCTTGCGGGCGTATTCCTGAAGGCCACCGGGCGCGAACCAGAGCCGTCCCAGCCAGTCGGCCATGGCCTTTTGCGCGGCGCGCTCGTCGATCTGGAAGGGCAGCACGCCCTTGGGCTTGATGTGGCGATGCGTGCCGGTATCCGTCACCACCGGGGTGGCGCAGAACGGGCATTCCGTGGCGTGGATGTCGGTGCTGAATTCCACCTGCGCGCCGCAACTGGGGCAGGCGGTGACGCGGGTTTCCTCGTATTCGGCGGCGTCGATGCCACTGCGCAGGGCGGCCTCGAAATCCATCTCGCGGATCTCGGGAAGGTCGCTGCCGTCGTAGTCACGCGTGTTGCCGCAATGGTCGCAAACCAGCTTGCCCGCCGCCGGATCGTAGCGAAAATCCGATCCGCACTGGTCGCAGGGGAAGCGGTGTTCCTCGCTGCTCCCTTGGGCGGCGGTCGCTTGCGGGCCGGGTGCTGTGCCGGGCGGGGGTGGGGGCAGATCGCTCATGTCGTCCTGAACTCATGTCGTCCTGAAATCGCTTGTCAAAGATGCTGCACTTTCCGACGCCGCTGCCGGTATTTCAAGACAATACCCTCAAGCCTCGGTTGCGAGGCGCGGTGCAGCCGCGGATCACACGCCGGGCGGCGGTGGCGGCGGCATCACGGTGAAGAGCTGTGCCAGTTCCGCCACGTCCTCGGCCCTTTTCCAGCCGTCCTGGCCTTGCGTCCAGACATGGGTCTGGCGGGTCAACTCGCCCCGCGTGGCCATCTGGCCCATCGTGGCGCGCGAAAACGGCCCCCTGGTCTGACCGTTTTCTGCGACATGCCAGACATGCTCGACCGGCGGGGGCGGCGGCGCGGCAGACTGCGGTTGCTGCTGCCGGGCCCCCCACGGGCCGGGGTTCATCGCGTTCGCCATCTGGCCCGCCATCGCCATGCCCATGCCAAGGCCCATGCCGGCCGAGGCCTCGCCACCGCCGGGGTTCTCGGCCGCGGCGCGCATCGATTCGGCGGCCTGGAACTGGGTATACCTGTTCAGGTCGCCGACGACGCCCATCGAGGTGCGCTTGTCCAGCACCTCCTCCACCGCCTTGGGCAGGCTTATGTTCTCGATGTAAAGCTCGGGCAGGTCCAGCCCGTATTGCGCGATGGTGCCAGAGATCGCCTCGGCCATGATCTTGCCGAGGTCGTGGGTGTTGCCGGCCATGTCGAGCACCGGGATGCCGCACGATCCGATCACGCGGGAAAATTCCTGCACGATGATGTTGCGGATCTGGTCGGTGACCTCGTCGGTGGTGAACTCGCCGTCGGTGCCGACGATCTCGGTCATGAAGGTGCCGGCGTCGCGGACCTTCACGGTGTAGGTGCCGAAGGCGCGGATGCGGGTCGGCCCGAAATCGGGGTCGCGCAGCATGATCGGGTTCTTGGTGCCCCATTTGAGGTCGGTGAACCGGTTGCTGTTGACGAAGTAGATTTCCGATTTGAACGGGCTCTGGAAACCGTGCGACCAGTGCTGAAGCGTGGTCATGATCGGCATGTTGTTGGTTTCGAGCATGTAGAGACCGGGGGTGAAGACATCGGCCATCTGGCCTTCGTGGATGAAAACCGCCACCTGGCCTTCGCGCACCGTCAGCTTGGCGCCATACTTGATTTCATGACCATGGCGCTCGAACCGCCAGACCATGGTGTCGCGGGTGTCGTCGGTCCATTCAATGACATCAATGAACTGGCCGGACAGGAAATCGAAAATGGACATCGGCCCCTCCTTGGGAAAAACTGAACTCTTCTAACTTGGCCCGCCAACCAGCCCTTGTGCAAGCTGTTGCAGCACCGGACGCGCCTCGGCCGGGGTCATGCCGGGCGAAAGGCGCGGGTCGTAGAGCATGCGCAGCAGCAACTCGTCATGGCGCGTCAACAGCGCGAACTCCTCGTCATCGTTGAAGATCGAGGGGCGCGCAAGCGGGCTGTCATTGGGCAGGCCAAGGCCCTGCGCCACCTCCTCGTGCAGGCAGGAGCGGCGCATCAGATCCGGGTGCTCGGCCCGGATGAAGGCGATAGCGGCGACATAGACATGCGGCGCAGAGGCCGCGGAAATCGCGTAGACGGCGCAGAATTCGTGCCTCGGCAGGGTGGTGATCTCGCGGATCGTGGCGGCGCCGATATTGGGCATGATCCGGCGCAGCAGGGGGCCGGCGTCACGCTGTTCGTCGCGGTTGAGGAACAGGACGTGGAAATTTCCGCCAGAGCCGACGGCGCGGATGGGGTGGCCGGTGATGCCGGACAGCCGGTCGCCATAGCGCGCCAGACGTGCCCGGTCTTCGTCGCGCTGGTCGTGCGGCACCGAGGCACCGAAATGGGCCTGAAGCCGCACCGGACGCTCCCAGCGGCGCAGCGCCGCCGGCGTCTGTTGCGCGACGAACCGCCCGTCCGACAGCGCGTATTCGTCATAAAGCGCGATCCGTTCGAAATTCGCCACCAGATTGCGCGCGATGATCGGGGTGTCGGAGCCGCCACCATCGGTGCGCAGCAAGCCCTGGGTCAGCAACCGTTGCTGCACATCGCCATAGTAGCGCGCAAAGGCGATGCTCGTGTCCGACGGTGCCACCGTCGGTTGCTCTGCCACCGGGGCGGCGGGGCGCTGTGTCGGCTGCTCAGGCGGCGGCGCCTCGCAGGCGGACAGGACCGCCAGGGCGGTTCCTGCCAACACTACGAGAGACAGCCTGTGCATCACGGCCCCCTTCGCCTCAGCCCTGTGGAACAGAGGTGGCGACGGTGTCGCCGGTGCCGTCGCGCCGGGCACTGGCCGAGGCCAGCGAGTCGCGCAGGTCGTGCTCCATCTTTTTCATCTCCGCCTCGGCGGCGGAGCGGCGGCGCTTGCCCTCGTCGGCGATTTGCAGGCTTTCTTCAATGGTTGCGATCAGGTCGGCGTTGGCCTGTTTCACCGCTTCGATGTCAAAGACGCCACGCTCCATTTCCTCGCGCACCATCTTGTTCGATTCGCGCAGGTTGGCGGCGTTGGAGGTCAGAAGCTCATTGGTCAGGTCGTTGGCTTCGCGCACCGCGCGGGCGGCTTTGGTTGACCGCTGGATGGTCAGCGCTTGCGCCAGTTGGGTTTCCCACAGAGGCACGGTGTTGACGAGGGTGGAGTTGATCTTGGTGACCAGCGACTTGTCATTTTCCTGCACCAGCCGGATCGAGGGCAGCGACTGCATCGTCACCTGCCTTGTCAGTTTCAGGTCATGCACCCGGCGTTCGAGGTCATCGCGCGCGGCGCGCAGGTCGCGCAGTTCCTGCGCCTTCATCACCTGGTCGTTTTCCGGCGCGGCCTGCACCGCGGCCTCTTTCGCCGGGATCGTCTGTTCGTCCAGGTCCTTCAGCTTCTCCTCGCCCGCCGCGATGTAGAGTGCCAGTTCGTCGTAGAAGGCCAGCGTCTTGTCATAGAGCATATCGAGCGATTTGATGTCCTTCATCAGCGTGTGTTCGTGATGCAGCAACTGGTCGGTGATGCGGTCGATCTGGCCTTGCACGTCCTCATACTTGGCAAGGAAGTCGTGCACCGGCTTGGCCTTGCCAAACAGTTTCTCCCACCAGCTGCGCTTGCGGCCGGGGTCGAGTTCGTCGACGGAAAAGCCACGAATGGTGCCGACGATTTCGCGCAGGGAATCGCCCGCCGGGCCGACATCCTTGTTCTTCACGCCTTCCAGCATCGCCTGGCTGATGGTCTGCAATTCCGATTGCGCGCCGGACCCGAAGGCGACGATGGAATTGGTGTCGGTCATGTCAAGTTCGGCCATGCGCGCGCGAATCTGTTCGGCGGCCGGGGCCGGCGCCTCGGCCAGCGGCACGAGGGCGGTGGAGGGGTCGGGCAGCACTGCGGCGTTGATCTCGTCAACCATCCCGGCGGCGGCTTCGGCCTGTTGGCGCACAGTATCACTCATGTTTCATTGTCCTTGTGTATCAATATGCAGGGTCTCGCGGTTCAGCCGATCGCGCAGCACCTCGATCTCGACATCGAGATCGCCACGGTCAGAGAGCAGCATTTTTTGCGTGCGGGCGGCAAAATTGGTTTCCAGATCGTTCAGCAGGGAAAGGTAATCCGACCGCGCGGAATAGTCGCGCGCGGTGCCGTGCAGGTCGACATACTTGATCGTCGCATCGCGCGCGCCCTGAAGGTAAACGGTCAGGTATTTGCGGGCTTGCGTCAGGTCGCGCGGGTCGTCCTCCACGGTGCGGAACATGTCGCGCGCGGTGGCCTGGAACGCCTCCACCCGCGAGACGAGTTGCCGGTCGCCGGTGCGCCCGATCGCGTCGTGCATCGCTTCGAGCATCGCCTCGGCAGCTTCGACCTTCTTCGCGATCCGCTCGGTCTGAAAGCGGTTCACGCCGTCCATCCCCTTGTCTTTCAGCGGATCGAGCCCGAAGGAAAAGAGGTGCAGCGCGCCGGCCAGAACGCCGACCAGCCCGGCATTCAGAACCGTCCACTGGCCACCGAAGACCAGTAGCCCGACGCCCGCGCCGGTCAGGACAGAGGCGAAGATCTTGCGCGGAATGGCCGGGCGCCTTGCGACCTTGCGTTCGTTATAGGCATCCTCGGCGCGCACTCCGTCGCGCAGCAGCCACGCGGCCAGCAGAAGAACCGCGCCGCCGGCGAAATCGGTGATCATTTCGCTGACCGGGCGAAAGAACACGGTGGGCAGGATCAGCAGCGGCAGCAGGAACAGGATGTTGATCCGAGCGGCATGGCGCGCCGGGGCGCGGCCGCGAAAGCTGGCCTCGACGGGCCGGGTCTGCGGTGCCTCGACCTCGCTGCTGTCGGGGTCGGGGCTGAATTTTCCGCCGTAGCGTTTCGCCATGTCAGACCGCTCCGAAGCCGCCGAAGATGGCCATCACGATAATGACCGCCAGTGCCACGAAGGCCACGCCCTGCAAACCGTTTGAACTCATGCCAGATTCCCTTTTGCGCAATACGATAAGCGCGCTGTGGTGCGAAAACCAGATGTTAGCGCACCGAAACGTGACAGGCGGGCGGAGTGTTGCACCCCGGCGCATCAAGCGTGGTCATCGCCTGTCACCTGTCACCTGTCACCTGCCACGTGTCCGGGCAGGTATCAGATCGGGGTGGCCAGTTGCGGGGCCTTCGGCGCGGAGCGCCGAGCACATCCGAAAGCCGCGCGAACAACGTCCCTCCGGGATCGTCCAGCAGGGCCCGGTAAAGCCGGAAGACACCGGGTCGCATATAGCCCGACCAGTGGCAGAAGCGCGCCACCGGCGGGCGCAGGCGAAAGCCCATGCGCGCCAGCCGCGCCGCCTGTGCGGGATCGTCGATTCGCAGGTCGATCCAGCCGCCATGCCGGTCCGCCATCCCGGCCGAAAGCGGCAGGTCATGCCAGCTATCGGGGCGGATCAGGGCGCGGAAGGCCGCGTCGAAGGGCAGGTTCTCGCGGCTGGTCACGTTCAGCACCCGGGCGCTGCGGCCTGCGGGGTTGCCCAGTGCCTGCGCGGCGCGGCCCCGGTATTCGGCGCCCGACAGCAGGATCATCCGCGAAAGCGCCCCGGCCCGAAGCGCCGGCAGCGCCGACAGCGCCACCCGCGCGCCCAGCGAATGGGCGATGACATTGACCGGCAGGCCGGGCCGTTCGGCGGCGACGACCTGCGCGATGCGGGCGAGGGCGGTGCCGGTCTCCCCGGCGCGGGCATAGGCCTGTGCCAATGTGCCCTGCGCCGACCAGCCAAGCGCCACGCCAAGCGCGCCCTCCTGCGTCAGCCGCAGATGCCGGGGCCAGCTGACGGCTTTCCAGCAATCGCGCGTTGGTGTGTCCGACAGGATATGGCGGTGCGGGTTGTGCGACGGCGCGCCGAACGGGCAGAAGCGGTAGCCGTGGATCATCACGGTGACCGATGCGCAGCCCGGCCGAAGGAGCGCCTGCCGCAGCCGGTCCTCGCCGTCCAACTCTCCGCCGCGCGCATTGACCGCAACCAATGCCATCACTGCCCCGCTCGTGATTGCCTCACCGCCAGATCTAGCGGTGCTCCGCAACAGGTCGGTGACGATCCTGTTTCGCCTTCATGACAGTTGCTGGCCGGCCACGGCGCTTTCCGTGTATGCGGGTCTTGCCATTGCATCCGGGCTGGCCTATCCCCTGACCCCGTGGCGATTTGTTTACCGGATTGCGGGCCACGTTAAACATCCCGCTAAAGAGGTCGCGCGGCGCCGTTCACGGCTCTTGCCCCCGACCGTTCACCGGTTCGGGGTTTCCGTAACCCCGGACATGCAGGAGACCGAGACCGATGACCGAAGGCCGCAGACCCCTTCCCGATGATATTTCGCCGCGCACCCGCGCGGTGCATGCCGGCAGCCGCCGCAGCCAGTATGGCGAGGTGAGCGAGGCGATCTTTCTCACGCAAGGCTTCGTCTATGACAGCGCCGAGGCCGCCGAGGCCCGCTTCATCGAGGCCGGTGCGGACGAGTTCATCTATGCCCGCTACGGCAACCCCACCGTCGCCATGTTCGAGGACCGGATCGCCGCGCTGGAAGGCACCGAGGATGCCTTCGCCACAGCAAGCGGCATGGCGGCGGTCAACGGCGCACTGACCTCGTTGCTGAAAGCGGGCGATCACGTGGTGTCGTCGCGGGCGCTCTTTGGCTCGTGCCTCTACATCCTGGAGGATGTCCTGACCCGCTACGGCGTCGCGGTCACGTTCGTCGATGGCACCGATCTGGACCAGTGGCGCGCCGCGATCCGACCTGGCACCAGGGCGGTGTTCTTCGAGGCGCTCTCCAACCCGACGCTGGAAGTCATCGACATCCGCGCGGTGGCTGACATGGCCCACGCGGTCGGCGCACTGGTGATCGCTGACAATGTCTTTGTCACGCCGGTCCTGCAACGCTCCGGTGTGCTGGGGGCGGACGTCATCGTCTATTCCGCGACCAAGCATATCGACGGGCAGGGGCGCTGCCTTGGCGGCGTCATCTGCGGCACGCGTCAATTCATCCGCAAGACGGTCGAGCCCTATCTCAAGCATACCGGCGGGGCGTTGTCGCCGTTCAACGCGTGGGTGATGCTGAAATCGCTGGAAACGATGGACCTGCGGGTGCGCGCGCAGGCCGACAGCGCGTTCCGGGTGGCCGAAGCGTTGTCCGGCCTTGCGGGCCTCCGGCGCGTGATCTACCCGTTCCGGCCCGACCATCCGCAGCACGATCTGGCGCGCGCGCAGATGCAGGCGGGCGGCACCGTGGTGTCGTTCGAGGTGGAGGGCGGGCGCGAGGGGGCGTTCCGGCTGCTGAACGCGCTTCGGATCGTGCTGATCTCCAACAACCTCGGCGACGCCAAGTCGATCGTCACCCACCCGGCGACCACGACCCATCAGCGCCTGACGGAAGAAAGGCGCGCCGCGCTTGGCATTTCCGACGGGCTGCTGCGCCTGTCCATCGGGCTGGAGGATGCGGGCGACCTGATCGCGGATCTCACGCAGGCGGTTGCGGCCATGCAGTCCGGGGGCGCGCCGCGATGAAGCCCTTCCTGATCCTGCAACTGCGCCCCGAGGACGAGGCCGCCGACGAGGAGTTTGCCTCGCTTCTGGCGCGCGGCGGTTTGGCGCCGGAGGAGGTGCACCGCATCCGGCTCGATCAGCGCGACCTGCCGGGCGGTCTGGTGCTGGCAGACTATTCGGGCGTGATCGTCGGCGGCGGGCCGGGCTGCGTCTCCGACGCCCCGGCCGACAAGACCCCGCAGGAGGCGCGGATCGAGGCGCAGATCCTCGGCCTGATGCCCCGCATCACCAAGGGTGACGTGCCGTTCATGGGGTGTTGTTACGGGCTTGGCATCCTCGTGCATCACCTTGGCGGCACGGTCAGCAAGGACCGCTACGGCGAGCCGATCGGCGGGGTCGATTGCGCCCTGTCGGAGGAGGGCGCCACCGATCCGTTGCTGACCGGTCTGCCGCAGACCTTCCGTGCCCTCGTTGGCCACAAGGAGGCGGTGCAGGACCTGCCCCCCGGCGCGGTGCATCTGGTCGAGGCGGGGCCGTGCCCGTTCCAGATGATCCGCTACGGCCGCAACATCTATGCCACCCAGTTCCACCCCGAGGCCGACGGGCAAAGCTTCGCCACCCGCATCCGCATTTACCGGGGCAAGGGCTATTTCCACCCCGACGAGGCCGGGGCCCTGACCGACGCCTGTCTTGCCGAGGACATCACCGTGCCCGGACAGATCCTGCGCCGTTTCGTCGAGCGGTATCGCGCCGGATGACGGTGCGCGCTGCCGCGACCCATTCATTCCAACGTGACGCCGACCCCGCCGGTTTTGCCGCTTTGAAGTGATCCGGATGCGGCGCCGCGGCGTAGTCTTGTCGCAACAGCCGCTTGGAATACGTGCGTGACTGGCCCATATT